>Ga0209373_10000426_pt1 | contig 70565 bp, 63 predicted proteins | sample Higcelweek5metaG_FD_187173 | JGI IMG/M metagenome (GOLD analysis project Ga0209373, IMG submission 187173) | Freshwater pond sediment microbial communities from the University of Edinburgh, under environmental carbon perturbations - High... | ecosystem: Environmental > Aquatic > Freshwater >...
ACGGTCGGGATTGTAGGAGTTTTGCACCAGATCACCCCAAGGACTGGTCACATTGCCCTGAAGAAGCCGGTCGGCAGGAATGGCTCTGGCCACCCCATCGAAATGGGTTAAAAACCGGGCTGCCTGATCCTGAATAATGGAGAATGAGAGGTTTTTCTGATCGATCAGGGTCTCATTCAGATACATCTGCTGGTCAATATAAGATTCAATCCAGTTGCCATCACCGAAAACTGCGCTCAAATAGGAGTTGGCAAGAGCGATGGCGTTGTGGTACCGGAAGAAACCGCCCGGCAGGTTCAATGCCCGGCTATAGTCGGGATCCATTGCAGCTCCGTGGGTTGAGGTCATGAATATCAGTACTTTATCTTTTCCTACTGTTTCTTCAATCTGATAAATAAGCCGCTGAATGTCCATATCGAGGCGGAGTAAAGCGTCAGCAACCTCTCTGGAATCTGGTCCGAATAATTTAGTGATTTCATTGATTGCCGTGAAATTTACCCAGAGTAGATCAGTTACCGGATCTTTTCCCATTTCTTCTTCAAGAAGGGCAGTAATGGCAAAATCCGTAGTTATGGTGTTCCCGAATGGCATTTTCCCGAGAACCTCATTATCCTGGGTCAGGCTTTCACGCGATATCCGGTTCACTTTATATGGGAATGTTTTAAACTGATTCACATATCCGGTTTCAAGGTCATTGTCATCAGGCGGACAGCCGGTGTAAAGATTTTCAGCCAAAAGGAGGTTCCATTCTCTGCTGAGATATTGACTGGCAGCATTGCGGGCATTGATATTGACAACCCAGTCGGGCAGGGTATTGGCATACTGTGAACTGGTTATCCAGTTGCCGGATGGAGTATCGAACCAATAAGCAGATCCGGGGATATGCCCCTCCAGGAGGATTGCAGCTTCAGCCCTGAAAGAAACCGAAACCACCTTGCCTTTGTAGTTGGAGGCCAGAATGAGCTGGTCTCCAATGGTATTGGAAAGAAGGTGGCTGGCGGATTGCCTGCCGTTATCGTTTTTACCTCCGATAGGTTTGGCCAGAAAATCCCGTGTACAATTTATTTGTTCGCGGCGAAGTTTGTCATACCAGTTCTCTGAAACAATCCCATGAATGGCCGGAGGGGCTCCGGTGGAGATTGAGGCATTTGATGAGCCTATGTCAGCCAGCATAAATGGGACAGAGGTGTCGGTATAACTGGTGCCTTGTTTGAGCAATTTTTTAATACCACCTTCGCCCAGCAGGTTTTGGTAGCGTTCAATCCAGTCATATTTCAATCCATCCACCACAATTCCCACAATCAGAGCCGGTTTATCGGCCTGTGCCTGAGCGTGTGATGCCACTGTGAACAGGGATCCGAATAGGACGAAGAGCGAAAGCAGTAATCTGGATTTCAGGAGCATCGGGAGTCCGTTTGGTTATACATTAAAACGAATGTTAAGGATGTCACCGTCTTCAACAATGTAGCTTTTACCTTCGATATTGAGTTTTCCTGCATCCCGGCAGGCCGATTCACTTTTCAGGGTGATATAGTCCTTGTATTTAATGACTTCGGCTCTGATAAATCCTCGCTGCAGATCTGAGTGGATGACTCCGGCTGCTTCAGGAGCGGTTGCTCCTTTTTTGATGGTCCAGGCTCTGACTTCCTTGGGTCCGGCTGTAAAGAATACTTCGAGGTTCAGAATCGTGAAGGCTGAACGGATCAGCTTATTCACGCCTGGTTCTTTGAGATTCAATTCAGCCAGGAATGCGGCGCGGTCTTCCGGATCTTCCAGTTCTGCAATGTCTGACTCAGCTTTTGCAGCAATGATCAGGGTTTCAGCTTGTGATCCCTGAAGCGATTCAATGAACCTGGTTGAATAATCATTTCCGGTGGCTGCGGATTTTTCATCGACATTGCAAACGTAAATGACAGGTTTTATGGTCAGCAGGCATAAGTCGGAGAAAAATTCTTCATCCTCGTGTGAAAAGCTCATGGTCCTGACATTCTGGAAATCTTCGAGATGTGCCTTGATGCCTGTCATGACTTCCAATCCTCTTTTAGAGGCTTTGTCACCCGCTTTTGCCCCTTTTTCGAGTTTGCTGATTCTTTTTTCCACAGCATCCAGATCTTTTACCTGGAGTTCAAGATCGATGGTTTCACGATCCCGAACTGGATTGATGGTGGTATCGATATGAGGAAGATTTGGGTCATCGAAACAGCGGACCACATGAATCAACGCGTCACAGTTACGGATATCAGCCAGAAAGCTGTTACCGACACCCTCGCCTTTTGAGGAGCCTTTGGTCAGGCCGGGAATATCCACAATATCCACCGTAGTGGGCATGATTCTTGCTGAGTGGATAAGAGTATCGAGCATCTGGAGCCTTTCATCAGGTACTTTTACCTGTCCCAGATTCGATTTGTTCGTGCTAAAAGCGAAATTGCTGATAGCTACTTTTGTTTCTGAGATACAGTTAAACAGGGTTGTTTTCCCGGTATTTGTAATCCCGATTATTCCGCATTTTAGTCCCATTGATAGAATTGTTAGTCAGCAAAGGTAAAAAAAATGCTATTTTCGCTCGGTACCTTATAATCATTGGTACGGAAACATATGAACAAACAAGTAATTGATCGGGCGGCGGATAATATCCGCATATTATCAGCTTCAATGGTGGAGAAAGCAAAATCGGGTCATCCCGGTGGTGCCATGGGTGGAGCTGACTTTGTGAATGTATTGTTTTCTGAGTTTTTAACTTTTGATCCGGATGACATGACCTGGCCATTCCGGGATCGGTTTTTTCTGGATCCGGGGCACATGTCACCGATGTTATATTCGGTACTCGCCTTGTGTGGATTATATTCCATGGAGGATCTGAAGAATTTCAGGCAGTGGAAAAGCTGTACGCCAGGTCATCCTGAGGTTGACCCAAAGCGGGGTATTGAAAATACGAGCGGGCCTCTGGGACAGGGACATACCATGGCAATCGGTGCAGCAATTGCTGAACGTATCATGGCCGAACGATTTGGCGAATGGACGGCGCATAAAACATATACCTATATTTCTGATGGTGGAATTCAGGAAGAGATCAGCCAGGGAGCCGGTCGTATTGCCGGATATCTCGGCCTTAATAACCTGATTATGTTCTTCGATTCGAATGACATTCAGTTGTCAACGGATACGGATGCCGTCACTGTTGAAGATACTGCCATGAAGTATCAGTCATGGGGATGGCGGGTGATGACCATTAACGGAAATAATCAGGATGAGATCCGGTTAGCGCTTATTGAAGCTATTACTGAGACCGAGAAACCGGTTTTGATCATCGGAAAAACCACCATGGGCAAAGGTTGTCTGGATGCAAAAGGAAACTCCTTTGAACGGAAATGCTCCACTCATGGTCAACCGATCAGTAAAGCAGGTGCATCTCTTGAAGCGACCATTAAAAACCTGGGTGGTGATCCGTCGGATGCATTTACCATTTTCCCGGAGGTTAAGGATTATTACGAGAAAGTTTTGGCGGCAAAACGTGACAAGGCTGCTGAGCGTAAACTTGCACAGATGGAATGGATGGCTCAGAATCCGGATTTGAATAAGCGGTTAAATAATTGGCTGACCAAGAAAATCCCGGCTATCCGTTGGGACAAAATGCCTGTCAAGTCCAATTCTGCCACTCGTGAATCTTCGGGTACTGTACTTGCCGAACTGGGCAAACAGATCGACAACATTATCGTGATGTCGGCTGATTTGGCGAATTCCGACAAGACTGATGTCTTTTTGAAAAACACAAAACCATTTAGTCGTCACGATTTCAGCGGATCGTTCCTGCATGCAGGGGTATCCGAACTAACGATGGCTTCCCTGGCTAACGGAATGGCGCTTCATGGCGGGATCATTCCGGTTTGCGGCACTTTCTTCGTGTTTTCGGATTATATGAAACCGGCAGTCAGGCTCGCTGGCCTTATGGAACTTCAGGTTGTATATGTGTGGACCCATGACGCTTTCCGTGTTGGTGAGGATGGTCCGACACATCAGCCCATAGAACAGGAGGCTCAGATCCGGTTGATGGAGAAACTGAAAAACCATTCGGGCAAACCCTCATTGCTTGTTTTGCGTCCTGCCGATTCATCAGAATCGATCATTTCGTGGAAAATGGCATTGGCTAACAAACACACTCCGACTGCACTGCTCTTATCGAGACAAAATATTCCCGATCTGCCTGCATCTGAAGGAAGCACACGTTTAGAATGTGCTCAACAGGCGACCCAAGGTGCTTATATTGTGATGAAAACGGGAGAGAACCCCAAAGTCGTGCTGCTGGGCAATGGTTCAGAGGTGGCAACTCTGGTTGAAGCTGCCGGGATTCTGAAGAAGAAACATCATCTGGACGTTCAGGTGGTTTCAGCTCCCTCAGAAGGCTTGTTCCGTCAGCAGAAACCGGAATACCAGAAAGAAGTTATCCCGCCCGCTGTCCAGGTTTTCGGACTTACGGCAGGCCTTCCGGTTAACCTGCAAGGCTTGGCAGGTTCCAACAGCCTGATATGGGGTTTAGACCACTTCGGTTTCTCAGCACCCGCAGATGTTCTTGATGAAAAATTCGGATTTACCTCCAAAAATGTAGTTACTCAGGTTTTGCACTTTGTGGGAGGATTAAATGGACCCTGTCAGTGATGCCGATCTGATTCAGCAATTCCGGAATCCGGACCTTAGGGACCGGGCTTTCAGGATGATTCTGGAGAAATATCAGGAAAAGCTGTATTGGCATATCAGGAGGATGATACTGGTGCATGAGGACACCGATGATGTTTTACAGAACACTTTTATCAAAATTTGGAAAGGATTGCCCGGATTTCGTGAAACATCCGGGCTATTCACGTGGATGTACCGGATTGCTACCAATGAGTCGATCACTTTTTTGAAGGCACGCCAACGGGAAAGAGCGATGATCGCTGATGATCCGGATAACTCAATAAAGGACAGGCTGAAATCTGACCCGTATTTTGATGGCGATGAGCTGTTCCTGAAACTTCAGGTGGCGATAGATGCATTGCCGCCAAAGCAAAAGAAGGTGTTTCAAATGAAGTACTTTGAAGAGATGACTTATGAAGATATTGCCAATCATCTCGGGACATCTGTGGGTGCTTTAAAGGCCTCCTATTTTCATGCTGTCAAAAAGATACAGGCTTCTTTTGAATTGTCAGATTAAACCGATTTGCCGAATATCCGTCTAATGATCCGGAGAGTATAAAGATGAACATGGAGAAGTATAATTGGGAAAATGAAGGGTTTCGGAAAGATCCCTTCAAGGTGCCGGAGGGTTACTTTGCCGGTTTCTCTGACAGGATGATGGAACGTCTGAATCATGAGGAACCTGTTGTTCTGATGAAAAACAGGAGCCTGATCCGGCCATGGATGGCCTGGGTATCCGGTATTGCGGCGGTCATGGTTTTCGGCTGGTTTGGCCTGAAGAATTACTACCTGAAACCTCTACAGGAGACCCGGTTTCAGGAAGGAGTTGCCCTCTTTGTAGATTATTGTGGAGAGGAGTTGCATGAGGGACAGCTGGCAGGGTATCTTGAGGATTATAACATCAATATTCCGGAACAGACGGCAATGGAGGAGAATCCAATTATTCAGATGGAACCGGAATTAACAGAGGAATATATTTACGAATCGGTGGGTTTATAAAATTGCGAAAATGAAAATTCAAGGATGGATGATGTTAGGCATGCTTCTGATAACAGGGGCGGCTATGGGGCAGAATGAGCCGCCACGTTTTCACGATGCAATGGCTAAAATGAAAGCCGAACGGGTTTCATTTCTGACTGATAAGTTAGAACTTACGGTTACAGAAGCAGAGAAGTTCTGGCCTCTTTACAATGAATATCAGGCAAAACGTGAAGAGATGATGTGGGGGAAACGTGAAAAAATGAAAAAGGATTTTGATCCTGAGCAGCAAACCGAAGAAGAGATGAGTAATATGCTGAATGATATTCTTGATCAGGAAGTCAAATCTGCTCAACTAAAAAAGGACTATTTTATCAAGATGAAGGCGGTACTTCCGATCCGAAAGGTATTAACACTGCACCGGGTTGAGCAGGATTTCATGAATCACATGTTAAACAAGATTCGTGATAACCATGCACCCGGCCAGCCTAAAAATATCGGTTCTAAACCTCCAAGGGATTAGTGTTCCTGATAAATCCGGCAGAATTGGCAATGTGTGGGTAGAGTATCTGATCCTGCTGAATAAACGGAACCGTCATACGGTATTTTTCAAGCAAACTTTCAATCCGGGATGAACTATGTGCCGGGCGCCTGAACTCCATAGCCTGGGCCGCATTCATGAGTTCGATCCCCAGAATGGTTTCCAGATTTTTGATGATCCGGTACGTCTTGGTTGCACCATTGGCCCCCATGCTCACATGATCTTCCTGTCCGTTCGAAGATTCAATCGAATCCACTGATGAAGGTGTTGCGAGTTGTTTGTTCTGACTAACCAGTGAAGCAGCCGTGTATTGCGGAATCATAAAACCCGAATTCAATCCGGGCTCAGCAACCAGAAAAGGAGGAAGATCACGAGCTCCGGATAATAACTGGTAAGTTCTCCGTTCCGATATATTGCCAAGTTCCGCCAGGGCAATTCCCATCAGATCAAAAGATATTGCCAATGGCTGGCCATGGAAGTTACCCGCTGAAATAACCAGGTCCTGTTCCGGAAAAATCGTTGGATTATCCGTCACCGCATTGATTTCCCTCGAAAACACCGAAGCTGCAAAATCCAGGGCGTCTTTTGTTGCGCCATGAACCTGTGGGATGCATCTGAAGGAATAGGGATCCTGAACCTGAGTTTTCTTACGGTTAATCAGTTCACTGCCATCCAGATAGCCTCGTATTTCCCTGGCCGTCTCAATCTGCCCGGGGTGGGGCCGGATCTCCTGGATCATCGGATTAAAAGGCTCTATACGGCCATCGAATGCATCGATCGATAGAGCTCCGATCAGGTTGGCCCACTCATACAAATGAAAACCCTGAAGGAGTGTCCAAACCCCGTAAGCACTCATAAACTGGGTGCCGTTCAGCAGTGCAAGCCCCTCTTTTGCCTGAAGTTCAACCGGATCCAGTCCATGTTTTTTGAGAAGTACTTTAGCCGGAACTTTGGCATCATCCATCCATACCTCTCCTTCGCCTATCAATGGCAGGGAGAGATGGGCCAATGGCGCCAGGTCACCGGATGCTCCCAGAGAACCTTGCTGGTAGATCACCGGGAGAATATCCAGGTTGAAAAAATCAATCAGCCGCATAACGGTCAGCAGCTGAGCTCCTGAATGTCCGTATGACAATGACTGGATTTTGAGCAGGAGCATTATCCTGACAATCTCCTTTGGAACAGGTTCCCCGGTGCCGCATGCATGCGATCTGACCAGATTCAGCTGGAGAGTTTGAACATCCTTCGCCGGAATGATTTTGTTATGTAGAGCGCCGAAACCGGTGGTGACTCCATAAATGGGATTTGGATCCGTGGCAATCTTGCGGTCGAGGTATTCCCGGCACCAAACAATTTGCTTTCGTGCTTCTTCAGATAATACCAGTTGCGCCGGATGTTCGGTTATTTCCCGGATGTTCGCCAGGCTAAGCCTCTTTGGACTGATCACGTGTGTTCTCATGAATTCAGATCATTTTCCTGATTTCGTTGGCAAGATCGGAAAAATCCACTTGGGTCTGTTCACCTGACAACATGAGTTTTATCACTGCTTTTTGAGCCAATCGTTCTGTTTCACCAATCATAACCACTACCGGTATCTGGTTTTGGTCAGCATACTGCATTTGCTTCTTGATTTTTGCCTGATCCGGATATAGCTCGCAACGAATTCCTGCGCATCTCAGCTGATTGGTAAAAGCCTGACAGGTTGATGCTTCGTCGGTTCCGAAATTCAGGAATAGTACCTGCTTCCCCGAAGTAGCCAAGGCAGGAAATTTGTTGGTTTGTTCAAGAACGTCATAAATACGGTCGGCTCCGAATGAAACCCCAACGCCTGACACTCCGGGCATTCCGAAAATGCCGGTAAGATCATCATAGCGTCCTCCACCGCAAATTGAACCTATCTGAAAATCAAGTGATTTGACTTCGATGATAGCGCCCGTGTAATAATTCAAACCACGGGCCAGCGTCAGGTCCAGCTCAACAGTTGATTTCAGTTTGAAATCGTTGATCAGTGACATCAGCGTTTCGACCTCTTCAATGCCCAAAACTCCGGTAGGAGAGGGACTGAGAAAATTTTTAAGAGCTGAAATTTTATCGGAACTTGTTCCTGACAAGCCGATGACCGGTGTAAGTTTTTCAATGGATTCGATGGTGATTCCTTTGGATATCCACTCTTCTTTAACCTGTTCCAACCCGATTTTGTCTATTTTATCAAGGGCTACCGTGAAATCAGTGATGTTGTTGCCCAATCCGGATACTTCGGCCAGTCCGGCCAGAATTTTCCGGTTATTCAGTTTTATGACGATGTTGAGCCCGAATCTCTGAAAAATATCGTCGATGATTTTGATCAGTTCGGCTTCATTGAGGAGCGAATTGCTCCCGATCACATCGACATCGCACTGATAAAATTCACGATAACGTCCTTTCTGAGGGCGGTCGGCCCGCCAGACAGGCTGTATCTGGTAACGTTTGAACGGGAAGCTGATCTCATCCCTGTGCTGAACCACATAACGGGCAAAAGGTACAGTCAGGTCATACCGCAGGGCTTTTTCGGAGATCTGTGAAGCCATTGACCGGCTGACTAGCTGAGTCTGATCAGGATGATCAACCAGCTGTTCAGCCAGATCCTTCCGGATTCCACCGGCAAAATCGCCTGAATTGAGGATTTTAAATATCAGTTTATCGCCTTCTTCTCCATATTTTCCCATCAGGGTATCGAGCGTTTCCATGGCCGGAGTCTCTATAGGAAGATATCCGTATAATTCGAATACGGAGCGGATGGTATTAAACAGATAATTACGCCGCATCATCGGTATTGGGCCGAAATCGCGCGTTCCTTTAGGTAATGAAGGTTTTTGAGTCATAATAAAGTCCCGGTTGCCGGCAAAAATAGCATAAAAAAGGGACTCAGGGAAGTAGAAAGCTCAATGCCTTTTAAAGAGCAAACCGTTGGAGATAATCCGAGATATAGGTACCCATCCTGTCTTTAACATTTTTGCGCCCGTAAGAGTCAAGAAACTCTTTCACATTGGCAGGCCCAGCCAGGTGAGCAGCAGCCAGAATGCCGGTACGGGTTATTTTGATCTTACCGAGCATCGTCAGGCCAACGTACTTGTCAATGGAGTATTCCATGACAGATTCGTTGATCCCAAGCAGGATGTCCATGGCTTTTTCCTGGTCCTGCTCCGTAAAGGTAGCCGGATTTGCCCTGAATTTTTTGAACGACCGGTCACCAAAACCGGTAGCATTGAGCGCGCTGCGCCCGAACTGGTACTTTCCGATAAACCCGTACTGGTTATATTCTTTCCAGTTGTTGTTGGATTCATATTTTGCCAGGGCTTGTTTCAGGCTGGTGTACTTTTGAAGGTACTGTGCCTTGTCTCTTTTAATAATCTCGAGCCTCATTTTTTCGAGTGAGGCGAAAGCATCATTGACGGGTAAATCCGGAGCGGGCAACCAACCGGGGAGTGAAAAGAAAAAAAACAGTAATATATAATGTCTGAAATTCATTTTAATCATAACGAACAATAACCTTTTCTGTTGTGTCTTTATCAGGTCAAGGCTGCAAAGATACAGATATTCTGCTAATTACAAAAATGGTGTGCTGATGGAATTGGTAAACGCGCGGTTTGAACTCACCGAACCGGTATCATAACCGGGTTTTTTTCATTGAGTCGCCGGAGGAAAAAGAAGAGCAAATCGTCTTGTTTACGCTTTTTGATTTTCATGAATTCATCATACAATTCTGAATCTTGCATGAGCAGTATTTTTACGGATTCCCGGTTGAATTCCATGATCTTACCCGATTCAAAATCAAGCAGATATTGCCCCATTTCGTTTCGTTTGACGGTCCGGTTATACGGCCTTGAATAATAGGGACTGTTATATCCGGAGTTATAATATCCGGAGTTGTAATAGGAGTTGTAGGGATCAGAATAATAGGGATCATAACGGGTTTCCATAACGGTTACATCTGCAATGAAATGGCATACATGCCCGATAATGGGTACCCTGTTGAACTCTGCGTTATATTGGATATAAATTTTCCCGTCCTGACAGTATCCCCAGATGGCATCCGTCTTGACTTCCTGTTGTGCGCCGAACTCATCGAAGTATCCGATGGTTTTATTTTTCACCAGATTCTTAAAAAAACTGAAATCGAAAGGGGAGTCATTTGAAATAATTCTGATGGATGGGATTGGTTTGTTATCACGCACCTGGCTGAAATTCAGGTACAATCCTGAATTAAATTGAAATTCGGGAGTATATTTCACTTTTTTTACCGAGTCATTCTGAGAGAATCCGGCGGTAAAGAAGAGTATTGTTAAAGCCGTGAGTATTGTATAACGCATGATTTCAAATTTACTTTTTTTACTTTTAAACGCTCCTATCAGACAATGAAAAAGTACAAAATCTATGCCGCGGGCCGGTTTGTGGATACTTCAGGTAATCTTGAAGTGAGAAGGCCGTATGATGGTAAATTGTTCGCCTGCACAGGATTGGCAGATCCAATTCTGCTGAATGAGGTGATCATCAGGGCCATCAGCTCGGCTGAAGCATTGAGAACCATGCCATCGCATCAGAAGAGTTTGGTTCTCGAAAAGATTGCTGACGGGATGGTTATGAAGAGAACTTACCTGGCTGAAATTCTGTGCCAGGAAGCCGGAAAGCCTTTAAAATATGCATTGGGTGAGGTTGACAGGGCGATTCAGGTTTTCAGGGTGGCTGCAGAAGAGGCAAAAAGGCTGCCGGGTGAATATCTGTCGATCGATTGGACACCACCTGGGGAAGGCAAGGAGGGTTGGCTGAAATATTTTCCAATCGGGCTCATCGGGGCGATTTCTCCATTCAACTTCCCGTTGAATCTGTCGGCACATAAGCTGGCACCTGCCATTGCAACCGGAAATCCAATCATTCTAAAACCGGCTTCTCAAACTCCCGTAACCGTACTGGAACTTGCCCGGATTATTGATGAATGCGGGTTACCTGAAGGGGCTGTTTCTGTGCTTCCGATGACGCGCGAAACCGGTTCGTTGCTCGTTACCGACCCGCGGATTCGCATGCTCTCTTTTACCGGTTCTCCTGAAGTAGGTTGGAAAATGAAGGAACAATCGGGCAGAAAAAAGATTGTATTGGAACTCGGTGGAAATGCTGGCGCAATTGTTACTGATACAGCTGATATTAAGATGGCTGTGAAAAAGTGCCTTGCCGGTGCATTTGCGTATTCGGGCCAGGTATGCATTCACCTTCAACGGATATATATTGCGGAAAACCATTTTGATGAATTCACCAGTCAATTTATCGAAGGGGCAAAAAGACTCAAATCAGGAGATCCCCTGGATTCCGAAACAGATCTGTCGGTTATGATCGATGAAGCCAATGCCAGTCGGGTAGAGCAATGGATCGGTGAAGCTGTTCAAGGTGGGGCAACTATCCTGTGGGGTGGCCGGAGAAACGGATCTTATATCGATCCGACTGTCATGACCAATACTGTTTCCGGTATGAAAGTGCTTGATATGGAGGTATTTGGACCAGTTGTTTGTGTGGAAAAAATAGAGACCTTCGGGGAGGGAATAACCCGAATCAACGAATCAAAATTCGGACTTCAGGCCGGGGTGTTCACTAACCGGATCGATGAAATGAATATGGCTTTCGACCGCCTGGAAGTGGGCGGCGTGATGATCAATGACGTACCCACTTTCAGGGTTGACCACATGCCGTATGGCGGGGTCAAAGAGTCCGGATTTGGGCGTGAAGGCGTCAGATATGCTATGATGGATATGCTGGAACCGCGATTACTCATTAAAAACAAGTAAATATACTCTTCATGAAAAGACAATTCTTTCTGGTGTTACTGGCTGTTTGTCTAGATCAGGCGAGCTTTGCCCAGAGCACAAAAAAACCACTGGATTTCACTCAATACGACAAATGGAAAGCGCTTTCATCCCAACAGGTTTCTGATGATGGAAACTGGTTGGTGTGGAACATTGGCACATCTCGGGGCGATGGTAAACTTTATTTAAGGGAATGGGGCGAAAACAATGACAAAAAAGTCATTGATCGTGCCACGCAGCCCAACTTTTCCCCAAATTCAGATTTCGTTGTTTTTCGGGTAGTTCCGCAGACAGACACGGTTCGGCAGGCCAAACTGAAAAAGGTAAAGGCTGAAAAAATGCCAAAGGATACTCTGGGTATTTATAACCTGAACGGGAACCAGATGACAACCTATGCCAATCTCAAGTCCTTTAAACTGGCCGATGAATTGTCTTCCTGGCTAGCTTTTCAGCAGGAAGAAATAAAACCGGAGGAGAAACCTGAAAAGAAGGACACCACTGCGGCAGAAAAAACTGAAAAACCAGAAAAACCAGAAAAACCTGAGAAATCCGAAAAAAAGGATGAAGCCAAGTCTAAGAAGAAACCTGAATACAAAGGCTTGCCTCTGATTGTGATGAATCCGGTAACGCGTGACTCTCAGAATTTTCCTCTGGTAACGGAGTATAATTTCTCAAAACACGGGAAATGGCTTTATATGGTCAGTATTAAGGAGGATTCACTGAAAACTTCGACTGTCAGGGTTTTTGACACGAAAACAGGCATCGCAAAAGATATTTGGGAACAGGTGGGAGTTATAAAAGGATTGGCCTGCGATGAAAATGCAACGGAACTGGCATTCCTGTATTCGGCAGATACTGCAAAAAACAAAGTTTACAGTTTGTATCACTGGTCGGAAAAAGAGGATAAACCCCGGGTGATCGTTGATTCAGCGACAGCTGGAATGCCTGAAGGTGCTACGGTCAGCGAAAATGAAGGATTATCATTTTCGCCCAACGGGCAAAGGTTATTCTTCGGTACTGCCAGGATTCCTGTAAATGCAAAGGAGGAGAAAGATTCACTGCTTGACGACGACAAAGTTTCGGTCGATATCTGGCATTGGCAGGAGGATGTCATTCACAGCATGCAATTAAAACAGGTTGACCGGGTTCGCAAAAACACCTATCAGGCTGTTTATAACCTGAAAAAGAACCAGATGGTTCAGCTAGGAGATTCGCTTTTCATCGAAAGCTTCCGGTTGGTTAAGCAAGGCGATTCAGATATGGCTCTTGGATTCTTTGATTTGCCATATCGGCTGATGAATGATCTCAATGATGTTTTTGTAAAAGATGTTTACCTGACTGACCTGAATACCGGCAACGATGTCAAACTGTTCGATAAAGCAGAATTCAGTCCGGGATTTTCACCGATGGGCAAGTATCTCTATTGGTGGCAACCGGTCGATAGCTCCTGGTATTGCTACAGCATCAAAGAGAAAACACAGGTTAACCTGACGCACGGGCTTCCGGTCGGATTTACCTATGAAATTCATGACACCCCTGATGACCCGCGTAGTTATGGCATCATGGGCTGGACTGACAACGATGATAATATCTTTTTATATGACAAATATGATATCTGGAAAGTGGATCCTGACGGCAAGGACAAAGCGGTTTGTATCACCGACGGATACGGCAGGAAAAACGATCTGTCAATCCGGTATTTGCCGACAGATCCCGAAGAAAAGTTCCTGGATATCAAGAAGGATAATCTGTTTACCCTGAAACAAAATACAAACAAAAGGACCGGATTTTGCAGGTTCGCCATCGGAAATCCGGTGATCAGGATACTGATGCTTGACGATTGTTCATACAACAGACCATCAAAAGCAAAGAGTGCCGATAAATTTATCTGGACACGCAGCACCGTCAGAGAGTATCCGGATCTATGGACCGGGGATGGCAATTTTAATGGCGGGAAAAAAATCACGAACACCAATCCGCAGCAAAGTGAATATATATGGGCAGATGCTGAGTTGGTGGAATGGGATGACCTGAACGGTGAAAAACATCAGGGCGTGTTTTACAAGCCGGAGAATCTCGATCCGACCAAAAAATATCCGATGATTGTTTATTTCTACGAACGGCATTCCGATGAACTGTTCTATCATTACACACCGAGGCCAAGTGCCAGTATAGTGAATCCGTTGGAATATGCCTCAAACGGATATCTGGTATTCATGCCCGATATCAGTTTTCAGATCGGGCTGCCCGGGAAATCTTTTTACAATGCGATCATGAGTGGAATCAAGGAGCTTGAGAAGAGGGATTATATTGATATGAAACACCTGGGTATTCAGGGTCAAAGCTGGGGCGGGTACGGAACAGCTTATATGATTACTCAAACCGGACTTTTTGCGGCTGCATCTCCGGGTGCGCCAGTCAGCAATATGACTTCGGCTTATAGCGGAATCAGGAGTGAGAGTGGGATGGTTCGTCAATCCCAGTATGAGAAAACCCAGAGCCGGATTGGTGGTACTCTGTGGGAGAAACCCGAATATTTCATCGAGAACAGTCCGGTTTTCTTTGCCGACCGGATCACGACTCCGTGCCTGATCAGGCATGATGATAATGATGGTGCCGTACCATTTTCAGAGGGTGTTCAGCTTTTTGCGGCCCTGCGTCGCCTGAATAAACCGGCATGGCTCATCAATTACAATAACCAGCCACACAATTTATCGCGGGTGGCTGATAAGAAAGATTGGTCGGTAAGGATGATGCAGTTTTTCGATCATTATCTGAAAGATGCACCGGCGCCCGACTGGATGACTAAAGGGGTCAGCGCTGTGAATAAGAAAAGCAACGAGGTGTACTATATGAAGTACACCGGGAAATAGATATGTGCGTATTCCTTTCTCTCCGGGCCGACAAGGCAAAACTGCAAAAGAGGTTTGATGCCACTTTTGTGGAGGAGGAGAGTTTTGGTCCGAAATATGTTCAGAATGCTTTCGAATTTCCCAAGTGGCCGGTGATCATTTCTGAAAAACCGGGGGAAATCCGGCTAATGAATTGGGGGCTGATTCCTGCATGGGTTCATGATCAGGAATCAGCCCTTAAATTCAGGGTTAATACAGTAAATGCACGTGTTGAAACCATCTATGAAAAACCGGCTTTCCGGAATGCAGCTGCCCGGCAGCATTGTTTGGTTTTAACCGACGGCTTTTTTGAGTTCAGGGATCTTGGTGACAAGAAATTTCCTTATTATATCAGGCTTAGAGGTGGCAACCCATTTGCCATGGCCGGATTGTACGAATACTGGACCCATCCTGAAACAGGGGAAACCACCCCGGGGTTTTCAATCATTACAACGGAGGCCAATCCACTGATGCAAATGGTTCACAACCGCGGAAAGAGGATGCCGGCTATTCTGCGAGAAGCACAGGAAGGCGAATGGTTAAAGCCTCATGAGGGGGATTCAGTTTTGCTGAAGCCTTTTCCCCAGGAGGAGATGGAAGCCTGGACGGTATCCCGGAAAATATCGGAGCGGGGTAGTGAAATTCGTGTTGCCGGAATTCTTGATTTAGTCGATTACACGGAGTTGAATAATCAGGAACCCTCTCAGGGATTGCTTTTCTGACGATCAGATTTCAATGGTACCCTCTTCAAACTCCTTATATTTCTGCGAAAATAAAGCAACCAGATTGCGAATGGTATCTATCGCCAGTGTTGTGTCGTCAGATATTAGCCTTTTTTTCATCTTCATCAACATAAAACCATAAAGAACCGTCAGGCAAACCTCCATGTCACAGACCTTCTCCTTGGTTGCCATTTTTTTTCTGAAATCATGAATATTGACGATGGCTTCCTCATACAGCGTCTGATAATCTGAATGGTGCGGACTCTCGATGAGCCGGAAATGAATGTCGTTCATGTCATCAACTAACCCGCTCAGAAAAGCCAGGTGGCCGGATTGGGTGATCTCTTCCGATTTCATCGAATCGATGAGTCCCTCATACCAATGCTGAATATCATTATGAAGAGAAGGATCTACCTGGTATTGATCGATCAGGTCCAGTTTGATCTGTTTCAGATTGAACTCATAAGCTCTGATCAGATCCTCTATCTGCCACATATAAAGAATATATTCGGCAATATTTTCAGCTCTTTTTTGTTGTGAAATTATCATGTTATCAAATCTTTAATCTGAAAAATCAGGGAAATCCGACAAGTCCGTGAAATCGAGGTTCTCGAGATCCCGTCGGTCTTTTTTGGTTGGACGACCGGTACCCCGGTCGCGCACATAAAATGCGCTCTCCAGTTTTTGGCGTACCCGGTCAAATTCCTCCTGCGGGGTGAGGTTGACCACATTTTCGGCAGCCAGAACTGCTGATCCTCTCTTCTGGATCAGTCCTTTCACCTGGTAGGTGAGTGTAAGAGGAGGTCTTTTTATGGTAATAATTTCATCTTTACGGACTATCCGACTGGGTTTTACCGCTTCATCGCCAATCAAAACTCTTCCCCGTTTGCAGAAGTCGGTAGCCAGGCTCCGCGATTTGAATATTCTGACTGCCCAAAGCCATTTATCGATCCTGACCTGTTCTGTCTCCATTATCTGATTTCAAGTTTAAAACCGGTGCCGTGAATATTCACAATATTGATAGCTGGATCGGACTTCAGGTAGCTTCTTAATTTGGCGATGTAAACATCCATGCTTCTGCCCATGAAATAATCGTCGGAGCCCCAGACGTTAAGAAGTATCTGTTCTCTTCGGATCAGGGTGTTGACATTTTGGCAAAGCATTTGCAGCACCATGGCTTCTTTCTTGGTCAGGCGCCGTTCTTCTCCGTGCAATTGCAGAAGCTGATTCGGATAATCAAAAATTATAGAGCCGATAGTAAAGACTTCATTTTTCAGAGATTCAGGTTCTTTACCCAATCGCCGTAAAATGATGTCAATTCTAAGCTTAAGTTCTTCGGTACTGAACGGTTTGGTAATATAATCATCAGCGCCGAGTTTCAGCCCCCTGATCCGGTCGGCTTCAAGTCCTCTGGCAGTCAGAAACAGGAACGGGGTTCCCGGCCGGTATTTCTGAATATCCGCAGCCAGTGTAAATCCGTCTTTTACCGGAAGCATGACATCGAGGATGCAAAGGTCGAACTGCTTGGATTTAAAGGTGTTTAATCCGGCTTGTCCATTATTCTCCCAGGTTACTTTAAAGCCTTCCATGTCGAGGTAATCCTGAAGCATATACCCCAGGTTCTGGTCATCCTCAACGAGTAAAATTGCTGCTTTTACTGAATTCATGCCGGTAAAGATATGATAAACCTCGAACCGATTCCGGTTTCACTTTTAACCGTTATGGTGCCTCCATGAGCCTCTACGATTGTTTTCACGTAATAAAGGCCAATGCCGGTACCTTTCACATTATGCAGATTCCCGGTGGGAACCCGATAGAACTTTTCAAAGATATGTTTTTGGTCCTCCGGGGTGATTCCCATTCCGTTATCGCTGACCTCCAGCACGAAGTTGTTTTTCGTGATATCGGTGGTAATGAGGATTGAAGGATCGGCTGAAGAATACTTCTGCGCATTATCGATCAGGTTGTGAATAATGTTGGTGAAATGTACGGGATCGATAAAAAGTTCCGGATTAGCGGCTTTAAAATCAAGATGGACGGTTGCTCCTCCCCTGCATTCCTCCAGACAGATGATGTCGACAGCATCGCGGATTAGCTGGTGCATGTCGGTTGTCTGGCGGCTAATGTCCATATCATCGCGGTTTCTGACGGCCAGCTGCAGGATTCGCTCTACCTGCGACCGCATTCTTCTGTTTTCCTGATTGATTATATCGATGTATCGGGATAATCGTTCCGGAGATTCAGCAATATTCGGTCTTTTAAGTACTTCGCACGCCAGAGAGATGTTCGATATCGGGGTTTTAAACTCATGTGTCATGTTGTTTATGAAGTCGTTGCGCATTTCCGTCACTTTCTTTTGTCGAACGATGGTCAACACGATATAGGCAAAACTTAATATTACGATCAGCAGGAATAGGGTAGATGCTATAAGCCAAATGAACATTTCCTTCAGGATCAGTTGCATGGGCTGGTTAAAGCGTACTTCCATCCGGTGGCTCTCCTGATGATGGAGACAGGAGAGGCTGATTCGGTGCAGGGAGAATTTTTTATTGTTTTTGAGCTTTCCTGATTTCTCAAACAGAACTTTCCCGGTTGAACAATTTACAACCCTGAGTTCAAAGATCGTATCAAGGTCATGATAATCGAAATGCACCCGAAGCAATGAGTCCATTACACGAGGTTCCAGGTTGATGAACAGGCTATCGCCCCGTTCGGGAATGCTCAAGCAACCACAGGTTTCATCGCAGGGTTTTCCCTGGCGGGTTTGCACGTATTCATCAAGGGCACCCTGAAGGGCTATGGTCACCCTGTTCTGGAATTGTTCCTCCCCCAGTTTGAATGCGTTGTTTATCCAGAAAAGCTGGGTTATGATCAGGCCGATCAGGGATATTGATGAGGTGATGATGATCCAGCGTATGGTATTCCTTTTCATGTATCCAAATTTTGGTCAAAGATAGGTTAACGCGTGGAGTGGAAAGCGTGGTTAACAAGAATTTAACAGCAGAAACGGGAGGTTGGACTCTAGGGCAAGGATCAGGGCCGGGTGTTATAGAGGTTCATGGTTCGGTCGATTCCGGATAAGGAACAGCTCAGAATGATGTCGCATGCTGTTTTGATTTTTTCAGGCAGTAATTTTTTTTCTTCCGGTAACCAGTCCCCCAAAACGTAATCGATGGTATTATAAACTTTCACCTGGCTTCCGATTCCGAATCTGAGGCGTGCATAGTCTTCATTACCAATAGTTTCGGTTATATGTTTCAGTCCGTTGTGGCCACCGTCGCTGCCTTTTTTTCTCAGTCTGAGTTGCCCGAAGGGAAGTGCCAGGTCATCAACCAGAACGAGGAGGTTTTCCTGTTCGACACCTTCTTTCTGGAGCCAGTAACGTACGGCATTTCCGCTCAGGTTCATATAAGTGGAGGGTTTCAGCAGAACGAATTCTTTTGATTTATATCGATATTCAGCGATATCTCCGTATCGGCGGGGGGTAAAAACAATATTGGACGCCTCAGCAAAGGCGTCCAATATCATAAATCCTATATTATGCCGGGTGTTGGCGTATTCGGTGCCGAAATTACCCAATCCTGCGATCAGATATTTCACCTGACAGATTGTTTTTGGTTAATCGGGTTATTTTGCAGCAGCTTCGCCTTCTGTTTCAGTTCCCTTAGCAGCGCGGGTAGATCTAACAGAAGCGACAACCATGTTCTTTGGATCCAGAATTTCAAATTCCGGGTAACTCAGGTCACGTACTTTAATCGATTGTCCGACTTCGATGTTGGTCACATCAAGTAAGAGCTCATCGGGGATCTGATCAATCAGGCCTTTTACGTTTACGCGGCGCATCTCCATTTTCAGCTTACCACCCTGTTGAACACCTTTTGCAAAACCTTCGAGGCGAACCGGAATGGATATGCTTACCGGTTTTCCGTCAGCTATCCGGATGAAATCGATATGCAGGGGACGGTCGGAAACCGGATGGAACTGGATGGCTTTCATGACTACCGGGTGGACAGTGCCGTCGATATCCAGATTGATTTTGTAACTGCTTGGGGTGTAGATGATCTTGCCATATTCTTTTTCGTTGCCCGAAAAATGAACGGGATCACCACTGCCGTAAAGTACACATGGAATTGCATCTTCTTTACGAACTACTTTGGAAGCTTTCTTCCCTAACTCCTTGCGGAGGGTACCTTTTAAATCAAATGTTTTCATTTCAATAATTTGTGCTACTCAGAACCAAACTGCGTCTAGCCGGTCATTCGCAGTAACGGCTCCCCATTACACTTTAATAACTATCCGGCTAAAAAGAGGGTGCAAATGTAGTAATTAAAAGAGGAAACTACTACTGATTGACTGGTTATTATATGCTTTTTTAATGATTTCCGCAAAAAGGCCGGCGATGGAAATGACCCTGATTTTCGGACTTGGTTTGCGCAGCGGGATCGAATCGGTGACAATTACCTCCAGTAATGCTGATTGTTCAATTCGCTCATAGGCTGGGCCGGTCAGCAAGGCGTGAGTTGCCACGCACCTGACAGACCTTGCCCCTTTGTCCATGATCAGGTTGGCTGCTGTGGTAATGGTTCCGGCTGTGTCGATCATATCATCTACCAGTACCACATTTTTATCCTTCACATCACCAATGATGGTCATTTCACCGATAACATTGGCAGCTTTTCTGGTTTTATGACAGATCACCATCGGACAATCCAGAAATTTGGAGTAGGAATTGGCCCGTTTGGTGCCCCCGGTATCCGGAGAGGCGATCACAAAATTATCGAGCTCGAGTTTTCTGACATAGTCAATGAAAACAGTCGAAGCATAGAGGTGATCAACCGGAATATCAAAGAAACCCTGAATCTGATCGGCATGGAGGTCCATCGTAATCACGCGGCTGACGCCGGCTGCCACTAAAAGGTTTGATACCAGTTTGGCTGCAATGGATACTCTCGGTCTGTCCTTACGGTCTTGCCGGGCAAAGCCGAAATAGGGAATGACTGCAACGATTTTATACGCCGATGCACGCTTGGCGGCATCAATCATCATTAACAGTTCAAGCAGGTTTTCAGCCGGAGCGCAGGTAGATTGAATGATAAAAACAAAATCTCCGCGAACTGTTTCTTCATAGCAGGGCTGGAATTCCCCATCGCTGAATCTTAAAACAGATACTTTCCCCAACTCGGTGCCGTATGAATCGGCTATCTTCTCTGACAGATATTTGGAATTGGTTCCGGAGAAGATTTTAATCGGACTATTTGGCTGCATAGAAGCGATTTTTTGTAATCGGTAAGATGCCGCAAAGTTAATCATTTATCAGGGGTTCCTACCCTGACGGTTGAAAAGTAAGTTGGTTTGTTGAATAAACTCCAGAAGTTCCATCCTCCCTTTTTTGTTATTTGAAGATGTAATAAACTGTCGGGGAAGTTCTTCCCACGTCTTCGACATTTCCCTGCAATAGGCCGAAATATTTTTGTTGAGGATGTTGGTTGTAACCTTATCCGACTTTGTAAAAGCCAATACAAAGGGGATCTTTTCCTTGCCAAGAAAATTGGAAAAGCTCAGGTCAATCGCCTGAGGCTCAATCCTGCAATCGATCAGTTGGAAGAGGCACATGAGGTTGGGGCGCTCAATCAGATATTTGCAAGAGAAATCATTCCACTGTTCACGCATGGTTTTGGATACCTTGGCGAAACCATAGCCGGGCAAATCAACCAGATACCACGAGTCGTTAACCAGGTAATGATTGATCGACTGGGTTTTACCGGGAGATACGGATACCCGGGCCAGGCTTTTCCGGCCGGTTATCATGTTCAACAGGCTTGATTTGCCCACATTCGAACGCCCGATAAAAGCATATTCAGGCTTATCAGGACTTGGGCATTTGTCAGGATTATGGCCGGCACTGATGAAAGTAACGGTCTTGATCGAGTTCTCGGGAGTCACGCTAAATTGAACTTGGAGTCGGTGCGGTTGGTATATAAACTTCCAAAATCCGGGTTTCTCCCCGTGGTTCAAGGACAACATCCTTGAAAATGGCTGGCAGCAGGATGGTGTGCCCGGTTTTTACCAGCAGTGGATTTCCCTCGCCATAGTTAAGCAGGAAGGATCCCTGAAGGCAGATATAAACAATGAAAGAATCGATATCCACATAATCGCGCTCCACTGTCCGGTTAAACCAGATAACGTTGACGGTGAAGTAGGGGCAGGTTGCTACCGGAACCGGGTGGTTTGAACTGGGTTGGTAATCATTCCGGTAAGTAGGGTAGTGTTTGTAGTCAATCGCATCAATGGCCAGGTCGGTATGGAGGGTTCTGGGCCTGCCGTTCTTTTCCAAACGGTTCCAGTCGAAGATCCGGTAGGTGATATCGCTGGTTTGCTGAATTTCAGCAAACAGGATGCCTGCACCGGTGGCATGAACACGACCGGCCGGAATGAAGAAAGCATCTCCGGCAGCAACAGTTTCGCAATTCAGCACCTCCTGAACTTTTTTCTGCTCGACATAGGTGAGGAATTCTTCTTTGGTAATCTTCCTGTTGAATCCGGTATAAATAACTGATCCCGGATCGGCCTGAATGACGTGCCACATTTCGGTCTTTCCATAAGCCTGATGTCTTTCGAACGCCAGTTTATCGTCAGGATGAACCTGAACCGATAATACATCATGAGCATCGATCAGCTTGATAAGCAACGGGAATTCAGTGCCGAATTTTTCATATATGGAGTCTCCAACCAGATCGCCCATGTAAACTTCAATAAGTTCCTGCAGGTCGTTGCCTTCGAGAAATCCTTCCTTGACAACAGAAAGATTATCCTCAACACCGGAAATCTCCCAACTTTCACCGGTGGTGTCAGGTGCATCTTTCTTGCCAAGAACATCTCTGAGTTTATTTCCTCCCCATAAGCGGTACTGATAGATTGGCGTAAATCGTAAAGGATATAACATAAGTGTTTGTTTTAGGTAAGCTTTTCGAAAAAATAATCTCCCACAATTTTACTTTCAGACCATTGTTTGTTCATTGTCACCGCATCAACATGCGCAGGATGGGCCTGATAGGCTCTCAGATCCTCCAGGTTATCGAATACGCCATCCACGATGACGTCATACGATGATATTCCATGCACACAATCCGGTTCAACACGATATTCCCGGATTTGGGGGATTTGTCCTATCAGCGCCCGGAAGATTTCCAAAACATTTTGAATGGCCTGGTTCTTTTCGGTTTCTGAAGAAAAATCCTTTAATTTGAAGAGAACAATATGTCTGATCATTTTATTGGAAAGACTATTCGGTAAATATACAATTACCTCCTGAATCTTCAGCAAAATATGTTAACAGTAGGCATAGCCGGGGGAACCGGAAGTGGAAAAACCACCGTGGTGAACAAGATCATGTGTTCTTTTCTGAGAGGGGAAGTGGCTCTTTTACCGCAAGATTCATATTATAAAGATAACAGTGAGCTCCCGCTGGAGGAGAGGCAAAAACTGAATTTCGACCATCCGGATTCCATCGAGTGGCCCTTGCTGATCGAGCATTTAAAGGAACTCCGGAGCGGAAGAGGAATTCATCAGCCGATCTATTCTTACCTGACCTGCACACGATCAGCCGAGACTATTCTGATTGAACCTAAAAAAGTCGTTTTGGTGGAAGGAATACTGGTCCTTACCCAAAAGGAGGTTCGTGATCTTCTTGATATTAAGGTATTTGTTGATGCGGATGCCGATGATCGGCTCTCCAGGGTGATACGCCGTGATATTAACGAACGCGGCCGCTCAGCCGAGATCGTGCTGAACCGGTACGAGAAAACAGTGAAACCCATGCACCTGGATTTTATCGAACCCTCAAAAAGATATGCCGACCTGATCATTCCGCAGGGGGGTGACAATCAGGTGGGAATCCGGGTTTTGACTTCATTGATCCGGGAACATCTCTCTGAATAGGATATGAAACTATACACACAGCGTCTGGGTAAAGGATTTCCTGTCATTATCCTGCACGGACTATATGGCTCGGGAGATAACTGGCTGACCATTGCCAGGAGTCTTTCGGATAGATTTGAAGTTATTCTGGTTGACCAGCGGAATCATGGAAGATCGCCGCATGCCGGGCAACACAATTACCAGGCTCTTGCTGATGATCTTCTTGAACTGATGGACGATGGTCATCTGAACCAGGCTGTGATCATCGGTCATTCGATGGGCGGAAAGGCAGCCATGTGGTTTGCCGCCCGGCATCCGGATCGTGTTGCCCGCCTGATTATTGCCGATATTGGCCCCGGAACTTATCCGGATAATCCTTCGGAAAACAGCCACTCCTCTTTTCATCGCAGAGCGCTCGAATCGATGCTGGCAATAGATTTTGAGTCTGTTTCAGGATTGGGGGATATTGACAGACAGTTGGGCGAGCGGCTGCCGGATAAGCGGCTCAGGCAGTTCTTGCTGAAAAATATTGAGAAAAATGAGGAATCCGGTTTTTACTGGCGGCTCAATGTGCCGGCACTACTGAACAATATTGATAATCTGTCAGCCGGACTGGAATCCTTCATAGAGGCAGGTCGGGTGATTAATGAGTTCCCGGTTCTCTTTATCCGTGGTGAAAACTCAGATTTCATCGGAGAACCCGACCGCGTAATGATTCATCGTTTGTTCCCGGAATCCCGGCTGGTCACCATAAAAAATGCAGGGCACTGGCTTCATGCTGAGCAGCCGGATGTTTTTATATCCCTGGTTATTGGATTCCTGAAAAGCCTTTATTCCTGAATTTTAGCCCGATACATCATGATGGCGTTTTCGAGCCCGAGGTAGAGAGCGTCGGAGATTAGTGCATGACCGATGCTGACTTCCAACAATCCGGGCACTCGTTGATGGAAAAATTTCAGATTTTCAAGGCTCAGATCGTGACCGGCGTTCAGCCCCAGATTGTTCTCCATGGCGATTTTCGCAGCTTCAACAAAAGGTTTGACGGCTTCCTCAGGATTCTTCGGATAACCGGTGGCATAAGGTTCAGTATAGAGTTCAACCCGATCGGCTCCTATGGCCGCAGCGCACCTGATCATTTCAGGGTTAGCGTCCACAAAAACCGAAACACGGATACCTTTTTCATGGAACCTTGCCACAACTTCCCGCAGGAAGTTTTGATATTTTACCGTGTTCCAGCCGGCATTTGATGTTACCGCATCGTGGGCATCCGGAACCAGGGTAACCTGTTCGGGTACCACTTTGGTAACCAGCTGAATAAATGACTCCGATGGGTATCCTTCAATATTGAATTCAGTTTTTACCAATGGCCTGAGATCCAGAACATCCTGATAGCGAATATGACGTTCATCCGGACGGGGATGTACCGTTATTCCCTGAGCACCAAAACGTTCGCAATCAACGGCAGCTTTTAGTACATCGGGGACATTGCCACCCCTGGCGTTTCGCAGTGTGGCAATTTTATTTATATTTACGCTTAATCTGGTCATGATATCCGGGTTGATTATTGAGCACAAAATTACGAATTATCCTACGAAATGCTGGCCAAAGAACTGGCTTCCGAATATATCCCTGTTGTAACCGGATCTGATTCAGTAAGTCAGGTTATTAAATACATGGCCGAATTCAGGGTTGCACATCTTCCGGTTATTGATCACGGTGAATATCTGGGCATGATATCAGAAAAAGAGATCTCTGAAATCCTCAACCCGGATCAGCCTGTTGATGTTCAGTCAATCAAGCTGTTAATTATATCGGTGGTTGAAACGCAGCATGTTTACGAAGTCATTGATCTGATTTCGACCTATAACCTGACACTTTTGCCCGTGCTGACCATTGCCAAAAAATATATTGGCTGCATCACCATACCGGTGCTGATCAAACAGTTCAGGGATCTGACAGCTGCCGGAGAGCCAGGGGCTATTTTTGAACTGACCTTTGCATTTCAGGACTATTCGCCAACTCTGTTGTCGAGGATAATCGAGGATAATCATGCAAAGATCCTCAGCTTGTATGTGGTATCTGACCCCAATGGCCGGGATGTGACTGTTACGATTAAGGTAAACACTCAGGAAACGAGTTCCATAATGAGGTCGTTCGAACGCTATGGTTTGTCGGTGAAGTCCACTTTTCTGACGAACAGTCAGCTCGACGACTTCTACCGGTCGAGGTACGAAGAGTTAATGAAATACATGAATATATAGAGGGATATGAGATTTGAAGCTGGGGTTGAACATGTCTTTTTGTTCGGAAGGGAATTCAATGAGGGATTCAACATTCCGTTTTGCACTTTATTGGACAGGTTATCTGAATTCGATGTTAAAGTCATGATATTTGGTCCATTAAAGGACTTTATAGATACCTGGTATACCGGAAGTTTTCGTTTTAATGGGATTTTCAATAGCAACGAGGATCTGAAAGGGTTAGAGGGAGTTTTGTTCAGTATTGGTGGTGACGGAACATTTCTTGAGGCGGTTACACTAGTCAGAGACCTGCCAATCCCCCTGGCCGGCATTAATAGTGGCCGGCTTGGCTTTCTGGCTGATATCTCGCAGGATGAGATATTGCCCGCAGTGGATACCGTGATGTATAAAAAGGGCAGAATGGATGAGCGTGCTTTGCTTCAGGTTGACTGTGATCCGCCTGTTTTCGGGGGTTTTAATTTTGCGTTGAACGAAATCACCATTCATAAACGGGATGATTCATCCATGATTAAGATAAGTGCCTTTCTCGACGGTGAGTTTTTGAGCATATACTGGGCTGACGGACTGATCATATCGACTCCTACGGGGTCCACCGCGTATTCACTGAGCGCTGGCGGGCCACTGGTGTTGCCTGATACACAAAACATTATCCTGGCTCCGATTGCGCCGCATAATCTGACGGTTCGGCCACTTGTTTACAAAGATTCGATGAAACTTACCTTACGGATCGAAAGTCGTAGCGGAAACCTGCTTTTATCGGCAGATTCAAGATCGGCAATTATCGAGGACCGCATTGAACTTAATATATACAAAGCTCCTTTTAGCATCAGAACAATACGTCTTGAAGGACACAACTTTTATCACACGCTCAGGAACAAACTGATGTGGGGTGCCGATAAAAGAAATTAAGGCCGGGCCCCGGTTTTGATATCATACACCTGTCATACAAGAGCTTGAAAAAACTTTTCTATTTTATACTATATTTGCGCGTTGGCAGTTATTGTAAGGGGAATTTAATGCTTACCACCTGCAATATCGGGAAATGAAGAAAGTACTTTTATTCATCGGTTTCGTTACCATGGCGATAGGAGTCAAAGCACAAAAAAGTTTTGACTATGGATTGTTCATGGGAGTGACTGAGCAACACAAGTATACCATTCTGCCTGTACCGAATACCAATGGCATTGATTATGCACTGGGCGGATATTACCGATTTAGTATGAATCCGCGCTATTCCTGGCGGGCTGGCATCAACGGAGGATTTGACCATGTGAATTTCAAACCGAATATGGTTGATGCATTTGGTTTATTTGAGTTTAACTTCCATCCGCTAAGCAGCAAAAGAGAAAAACAGCAGTTTACTTCCTATATTGCAACCGGATTGAGTTACCTGGTGGATTTTGAGTTGTTTAAAACAGTGAACCAAACCCCGGGGGCATTAATGGGTAAGTACATGTTCAGAAATATACGGATCCCTTTTACTGCAGGAGCAAGATATAATATTTCTTCAAAGTGGACTGTTGGCGTTGAATGGACATTAAGAAAAGGATATCAGCTTGATTATGATATACCTGATGCACCTGTACATAATTTTATGTTGTCAAACTGGCGGTCACATTTTGGTATTACCCTTGGATATTTGGTAAGTAACTATTGCAAGACTTGTCCGTTTTATGAAAACGAACGCAATAAGCATAAATGAGTCTGAAAGATAAACTGATTCCGGAGAAACTTCCCCGGCACGTGGCCATCATTATGGATGGTAACGGACGATGGGCTGTTCGTAAAGGTGCTGCGCGCATCTTTGGTCATCAAAATGCAGTAACACCGGTAGATGAAGTGGTTAAGGCCAGCGCTGAACTCGGCATCGGATATCTGACCCTATATGCTTTCAGCACTGAGAACTGGGGCCGTCCCATTGAGGAAATCAATGCTTTGATGACTCTGCTGGTATCGACGATCAAGAAGGAAACTAACAGGCTTGTTGAGAATAATATCAGGTTACTGACCATTGGCGACCTGAGCAAGTTGCCGGAAAATGCCCGCGGGGAGCTGACCCGGCTAATGGAAATAACCGCTTCGAACACCGGGCTCACCGTTGTTCTGGCGCTTTCATACGGATCGCGATATGAATTGATCATGGCGGCTCGCCATATTATAAAAGACGCTCGTGAGGGTAAGATTACCGAAGGTGATATGGATTATACTACTTTTGAAAAATATCTGCTGACCGCCGGTATACCCGATCCCGAACTTCTGATCAGAACCAGCGGTGAGTTCCGCTTGAGTAATTTTATGTTGTATCAAATGGCATACACTGAATTATATTTCACTTCAAAGCTTTGGCCCGATTTTCGTGCAGCGGATTATTATGAAGCTTTGTTAGATTTCCAGAATCGTGAACGCAGGTTTGGAAAAACCAGCGAACAATTATAATACCTGAAAAACAGATGATTAAAAGATTAGTTTTTACTGCCGTTATCATCCTTGCAACCCTTGGATCCTTTGCACAGGAAAAGAGCAACAGTCCTGTGCGGGTTCTGGATTATTCCAAAGGGGCCCGTGAGTATCAAATCGGCGGTGTAACTGTGTCGGGAGTGAAATATCTGACACACAATGTATTGCTGCAATTTTCAGGTTTGGAGATCGGTCAGACCATTACGGTACCCGGTGAAGACATCCCAAATGCAATCAAGAAGTTGTGGGACCAGAAACTATTTTCCGATGTAACGATCAGCGCTACGAAGATCGAGGGTGACCTGATCTTTTTGGATATACACTTACAGGAAATGCCCAGGTTGGCGCGTTGGTCGTATACCGGTGTGAACAAGCAGGAATCTGACGATCTGAATGAAAAGATCAAGCTGCAAAGAGGTGATATGGTGACTCCCTATACCATCTCCAGAACTCAATATCTGGTGAAGGATCACTTCGTTGAAAAGGGCTATCTGAATGTGGATGTTACCATAAATCAGAAAACTGATACCCTGATCCAGAATTCAGCGGTTCTTGACATTGTGATCGATAAAAGGAAAAAGGTTAAGATTGATAAAATTGTTTTTGAAAATGTAACAGTCCTCCCCGAGAAAAAGCTCAGGAAGGCCATGAAGGATACCAAACAGAAAGCCTGGTATAATATTTTTAAGGCCTCGAAGTATTTGGAAAGCAACTTTGATGATGATAAGGAAAACATCCTGGCGAAATATAACGCTTTGGGATACCGGGATGCCCGGATTATTAAAGATTCCTTATACCACAACGAAGACGGGACTATTGGGCTGGTCATCCGCATGGAAGAAGGGAAACAGTACTTCTTCAGGGATATCAGCTGGGCAGGGAACCAGAAATATACCAGCGAATTTTTATCGTCGCGGCTGAAAATCAAGAAAGGTGATGTGTATGATCAGGCAGTTCTGGAGAACCGGTTGCGGATTGAGCCAGATGCTGTTGCCAATTATTATTTGGATTACGGCTATCTGTTTTTTGATGCCCAAACTCAGGAAGTCAATGTTGCCGGTGATTCCATTGATCTCCAGATTGTTATTCATGAAGGAGATGTGGCCCGGATCAATAAAGTTCTGATCAGCGGAAACGATCGTACCAATGAACATGTGATCCGCCGTGAGCTCCATACAAAACCGGGTGATTTATTCAATCGTTCAGATGTCATCCGGTCGATCCGTGAATTATCACAATTGGGATTCTTTGACCCTGAAAAAATCTCTCCGAATACTTTACCTAATCAGGTCGACGGTACCGTAGATATCGAATACAAGGTTGAAGAGCGTGCCAATGACCAGATTGAAATATCAGGCGGATGGGGATCAGGTATGGTTATCGGAACATTGGGTGTTAAATTCGGAAATTTCTCGGCCAAGAATTTTTTCAAGAAGGATTCATGGAGACCTTTGCCATCGGGTGACGGTCAAAGTTTAAGTATCCGGGCACAATCAAACGGAAGGTATTACCAATCCTACAGCGCTTCATTTGTAGAACCCTGGCTGGGCGGTAAAAAACCGAATTCTCTATCTGTTTCACTTTATAAAACGGTTCAGACCAACGGTTACACTTCGAGTGATGCCAGTTATGCTGGCATGAGAATCACCGGGGCTTCGGTCGGTATAGGACGCCGCCTTAACTGGCCGGATGATTACTTTACCCTGTTCAACCAAGTCTCGTTCCAACAGTATAATCTGACTAACTGGTCCTCGTTTGTAATCGAGGACGGGAAAAGCAATAACCTTAGTTTCAGTACTACTTTGGGGAGAAATTCGATGGACCAGACCATCTACCCAAGAATGGGATCCATGTTCTCCCTGAGCCTGCAGATTACCCCTCCCTATTCCACATTCAACGGAGAGGATTACAGCACACTCGCGGATAGTGAACGTTACAAATGGGTTGAATATCACAAATGGAGCTTTAAATCGGCCTGGTATACCAAACTCTGGTCGATCGGCGGAGGAAGTGAGCAGGGTGAAACGCGCGACTTTGTACTGTCGAACCGTGCCGAATTCGGATATATGGGATACTTTAACAAATTCGCAAGGTCGCCGTTTGAAAACTATGAAGTGGGTGGTGACGGCATGATGGGCTATAGCTATTACGGACGGGATATTATCTCCATGAGGGGGTATGCCAATGGTTCACTGACCCCTGACGCAGGAGCAAACCTTTATACGAAGTTTACTTCAGAATTGCGCTTCCCGATCTCCCTGAATCCGAGTGCTACCCTGTTTGCCCTGGTATTTGTGGAGGCAGGTAATGCATGGTATGAATTCAAGGACTTCAATCCTTTCGATATGAAGCGCGCAGCTGGTGCCGGTGTCAGGATTTATCTGCCGATGTTCGGTCTGATGGGTGTTGACTGGGGATACGGATTTGATGAGATCGAAGGATCAACGGGTAATAATCACAGTCAGTTCCATTTTGTATTGGGACAATCATTATAGATTTGGTACATAAATTGATTCGATTTGAAAAATTCAAAGGTTATGAAAAAGATATTATTTACAGTAGCATTCCTGGTCGTCGGAGTGACGATGGGATTCAGTCAGAAGTTCGCCTATGTAAACACGGATTACATTTTAGGCAGAATTCCTGCTTATGATGCAGCACAAAAACAGCTCGACAAAGTTTCCGATGAATGGCAGAAAGAAGTTGAAGCCAAGCGGGCTGATATCGAGAAGCTCTACAAAGACTATCAGGCAGAGCGTGTATTGCTGACTGAAGAGATGCGAACCAAACGCGAGGATGAAATCGTGCAACGGGAAAAGGATGTTAAAGAGCTTCAGAAAAAGTATTTTGCTCCCGAGGGATTACTTTACAAGAAACGGACCGAGCTCGTTAAACCCATTCAGGATGATGTGTTTACTGCTGTCAAGGATCTTGCTGCCGAAGGTGGTTATTCAATCATTTTTGATGTGGCTGCCGGTCCGACCATGCTCTTTTCAGATCCCAAGTTTGATAAAAGTGACGATGTGCTGAAAAAGATGGGAATTCAGAATTAAATTTTTTATCTTTGGCATCCGTTTCAAGTAACACATTATTAGATTGTTCTATATTTAACTGTTAATCATTTACAATGAAAAAAATACAATTGTCTCTGGCAGCTTGTGCGATGTTCTTCTTCTTTGGCGGAACGGCTTCTTTTGGTCAGCAAAAAATCGGACACATCAACACAGGTGACATTCTTAAGATTATGCCGGAGCGAGACAGTGCAGCAAAGGTCTTTACGAAATTCGACGAAGAGATCCGGAAGAATTATGAATCTATGAACGTTACCTATAATAATTTGGTTGAAACTTATACCAAACAAAAAGATTCATTGTCGGAATTCATTCGTCAGACCAAAGAATCTGAACTGTTGGAACAGAGAAGTAAAATCGAAAACTTTCAGACAGTAGCTCAGCAGGAACTGCAGAAAAAGCAGGATGAGCTGATGGCACCGATTGTTGCCAAGCTAAAAAAGGCTATTGAAGAGGTAGCTGCTGCAAATAAGTTTACCTATGTGATTGATAATTCCGGCGGTGTACTCCTTTATGTTCCTGAAGATGAATCATTGGACCTGGCTCCACTGGTGAAAACCAAACTCGGTATCAAGTAATTACATTACTCTTATATACAAATCCCTGCCTCAAAGGCAGGGATTTTTTTTATGAACCAGCTAGCACCCATAGGCGTTTATGACTCCGGGATCGGAGGTCTGAGTGTTTGGAACCAGCTCGCCCGGGAGGTTCCTGCAGAATCGATGATTTACGTTGCCGATTCTGGTCATGCACCTTATGGAACCAAACCGAAAAGTTTTATCATCGACCGGTCGAGGGTAATTACCCGTTTTCTGATTGATCAGGGGTGCAAACTGATTGTTGTTGCCTGCAATACTGCTACGGGTGCGGCGATCTCTGTATTGCGCCATGAATTTGATATCCCGTTCATTGGGGTTGAACCGGCGGTGAAACCGGCCGCGATGAAATCAAAAACGGGGCATATCGGGGTTTTGGCAACCGAGCAGACATTCAAGGGAGAACACTTTAAACGCTCGATCGGTTTATATGCCCAGTCGGTGCAATTGCACGAAAAGGCCGGAAATGGTCTGGTTGAGTTGATTGAGAGAGGTTTGATCGATTCGGCTGCCACCAGAGAGCTGCTGAGCAAGTACCTGTTGCCGATGGTAGAGCAGGGAATTGACCAGCTGGTGCTCGGATGTACCCACTATCCTTTTTTAATACCGGTTATTCAGGAGATTATACCTTCGGGCATAAATATCATTGACCCGGCGCCCGCTGTGGCCCGCCACACAAGAGAAGTACTCGAGAAAAATGATGGGTTGAATCAATCCGGGGAAGTCCCTTACTATAAGTTCTTTACAACCGGCAGTGTTGAAAATATACACGACGTATTGAAAAAATTGACCGGTATTGATCAAATTGTTAGTCAGATAGCTGATTTGTCTTAGGTGTAAGGCTGTTACTCCCCGTGGTACCATCCTGCATAAAAGAGGTAGTTATTTGCAATCCGGTCAATCATATCCCTGCTCTGCTCGGGGTTAATATCCTTAATTTTTTTTGCCGGAACACCGGCATAAACGCTGTTGGGTTCAACGATGGTATCTGCCTTAATCAGCGCCCCGGCGGCAATGATGCTGTTTTCACCGATTACGGCATGATCCAGAACTATGGCTCCGATCCCTACCAGCACCCGGTCATGGATTTTTGCTCCGTGAATGACGGCGTTATGGCCGATTGATACCGAGTTTCCTATCTCGATGACAGATTTCTCATATAAGGTGTGAAGTACGGCACCATCCTGAATATTCACCTTGTTGCCAATCCTTATGGAGTTGACATCCCCCCGCAAAACTGCATTAAACCAAACACTACACTCTGATCCGATGACGACATCTCCGATGATGACTGCTGTTTCTGCCAGAAAACAGCTTTCTCCGATTACCGGGGTGAAACCTCTGACCGATTTGATATAAGCCATTACTTGGTTGTTATTATAAAACTAATTTGCAAAATACACATGATTTTATCATTTTATTCACAATATAAACTATATACTTTTGTGGTCAATTATCCTACTTAACTAGAATTTGTCATGAGTAAACAGGCAAAAGTCATTGAAATCGAAGAAGTTGCCATTCGGTTCTCAGGTGATTCGGGTGATGGTATGCAACTTACCGGCACTCTTTTCTCTGATACATCGGCAATTTACGGTAATGATGTTTCCACTTTTCCGGATTATCCGGCTGAGATCAGGGCCCCACAGGGTACTGTTGGCGGAGTCTCCGGTTTCCAGGTCCATTTTGGCCACACCCGGATTAATACACCGGGAGATTATTGTGATGTACTGGTCGCCATGAATCCTGCCGCATTGAAAGCCAATTTCAGGTGGGTTAAACCTGATGGGATCATCATCTTTGACGCTGATCAGTTTGATGAGAAAAATATTGAGAAAGCCGGATACAAAGGTGATCCTTTTGAAATAGAGGATGTATCGGGTATTCAGGTGATATCGGCTCCGATCAGTACGTTGACCAAGGAGAGCCTGAAAGATGTCGGGTTGGATCCAAAATCGATATTACGTTGCAAGAATATGTTTGCATTGGGAATTGTCAGCTGGTTGTTTGACAGGCCTCTGGAACATGCAATCAAATTTTTCAATACCAAGTTTGCAAAGAAACCATTGCTGGTTACGGCCAACTCCAAGGTGTTATATGATGGGTACTATTATGCTGAAACCATTGAGGCTTTTGGAAGTTGTTATAAGGTTAAACCAGCTGAAATTGAGAAGGGTACCTACCGGAATATTAATGGTAATGCTGCCATAGCGTGGGGAATGATGGCTGCTGCCGAACGTGCAGATCTCCAGTTATTCTGTGGGTCCTATCCTATTACTCCGGCAACTTCGATACTTGAAGAGCTTGCTGTTCGCAAGGATCTTAAAGTGAAAACCTATCAGGCAGAAGATGAAATTGCCGGAATTTGTACAGCTATCGGTGCCAGTTTTGCCGGGTCGTTGGCCGTAACCACTACATCGGGTCCAGGGCTTGCTCTGAAAGGTGAAGCCATCGGTCTGGCCGTTATGACAGAATTGCCTCTGGTGATTGTTGACGTTCAGCGGGGAGGACCCTCTACCGGTTTACCCACCAAAACGGAACAGTCTGACCTGATGCAGGCCTTATACGGACGAAACGGGGAGAGCCCTGTGGTTATAATTGCCACTTCAACTCCATCCAACTGTTTTGATTATGCTTATATGGCTTGTAAAATTGCTGTTGAGCACATGACTCCGGTTATTTTACTTTCTGATGGATTCCTGGCCAACGGGACCGAACCCTGGAAAATCCCGAATCTGAATGATTACCCCGATATTAAAGTTCCGAGGGCGGCTGCAGATACCCCGAACTGGCAATCTTATGCAAGAGATCCTGAAACTTTAGCCAGAACCTGGGCTATTCCTGGAACTCACGGACTGGAGCACCGTTTGGGCAGTCTGGAGAAAATGAACCTGACCGGAGATGTGTCGTATGTTCCAGAAAATCATGAACTGATGACACAATTACGCGATCAGAAAGTGCAGAATGTGGCAAAAGATATCCCGCCACTTGAAATCCTCGGTGATGAGGATGCTGAGCTTCTGGTGATCGGTTGGGGGGGGACCTATGGACACCTGGTTACCGCCCTGACAGATGTACGTCGCGAAGGCAAAAAGGTAGCACTAGTCCAGTTTAATTATATCAACCCGCTTCCATTGAATACAAAAGAGGTTCTGTCGAAATTCAAGAAACACCTGGTTTGTGAGATTAACCTTGGACAGTTTGCCAATTACCTGAGAATGCAATTTCCTGAATATCAGTATCGCAAGTTTAATAAAGTGATGGGGTTACCCTTTACGGTGAAAGACCTGAAAGAAGTGATCATTAAAAATCTGGAGGACTAAAGAATGGATACTCAAGTATTGAATGCTGAAGATTTTAAAAGCGACCAGATGGTTCGCTGGTGTGCAGGTTGCGGTGATCACGCTATTCTTAGTTCTGTTTTAAAAACGCTTCCTCAGCTTGGATACAAGCATGAGGATATCGTATTTGTTTCCGGAATCGGATGCTCATCCAGGTTCCCTTATTATGTAAACACATACGGATTCCATGGTATTCACGGTCGGGCAATGGCGGTTGCCAGCGGGGTAAAAACATCCAATCCGAACCTGAGCGTATGGATCATCTGCGGTGACGGCGATGGATTGGCCATCGGCGGAAACCATTTTCTTCACCTGGTACGCAGGAATATCGATGTAAATCTGATTATGTTCAATAACAGGATATATGGACTGACCAAAGGGCAGTATTCTCCGACATCGAAACTCGGGTCAGTTACCAAAACCTCTCCTTACGGGACCATCGAACGTCCATTTAAACCAGGCGGAATAACAATCGGGGCAAACGGAACTTACTTTGCCCGTTCGATTGATTCCATGCCTAAAATCACGACCGAATTACTGATTGAATCTGCCAAACACAAAGGAGCTTCGATCACCGAAGTGTTGCAAAACTGTGTGATATATAACGATAGAATATTTGCTGACATCACTGATCGTGATAACCGCGATGACCGCATCATCTTGTTAAAACATGGTGAGCCGATGATTTTTGGTAAAAACCAGGATAAGGGGCTGATCATGAGGAACAACAGATTGGCAGTTGTTCAGTTGGGACAAGATGGAATCACCGAAAAAGATCTGCTGGTACATGATGCCCATTGCGAATTTATCGGTATTCATCAGTTACTGGCTGATATGGATTATCCGGATTATCCTGTGGCTATTGGCGTTATCCGCTCTTTCGATGGTCCGAAACCTTACGATGAAAGGATGGAAGACCAGATCGTTGAAGTCAGTGAAAAGAGTAAAATTCACTCTGTTCATGATCTGATGTATTCAGGGTCAACCTGGGAAGTGAAATAATTAGTAAGTTTGATAGGTGGCGACATCTATCTATGCAGGACTTCAACTTGACTGAGCAGCAGACCAGCGATTTCGGCGAAGCGGAATTCAAATTCCTCATGCAGCGCCGGATCAACAGGGTATTGATCATCTGCAGTAATTACGACTTCTTCATGCTTGAAGAGGATGGTCGGATTGATGAGCAGATTTTCAATGAATATGTTTCTCTGAACCTGAGGTATCCCCCTGTGTTTATTCAGGCAAACACGGCCGGAAAAGCTTTCGAGTATCTCGAAACGGAGCATATCGATCTGGTTATTTCGATGTTGAGTGTGGGTGAAATGGACCCGTTTGAACTATCGAAAAAGATTAAGGCCGAGTATCCCTATATCCCCATCGTGGTGTTGACTCACTTTAGCAGGGAAGTTACGATCAAGCTTGAAAAGGAAGACCTCAGCGCCATCGATTATGTTTTTTCATGGTTGGGAAATGCCGATCTTCTGCTGGCGATCATCAAGCTGATTGAAGACCGGATGAATCTGGTGTACGATGTCAATGAGGTTGGCGTACAGACGATACTGCTGGTGGAAGATTCGGTTAGGTACTATTCCTCTTTTCTGCCCGCGATTTATAAAATCGTATTCAAGCAATCGAAGTCGTTCATGCTCGAAGGATTGAATGAACACCGGAAGATGCTCAGAATGCGGGGCAGACCGAAAATTCTGCTGGCCACCAACTTCGAATCAGCCATGGAATTGTTCCATCAGTACCGCGACAGTACGCTGGGCATAATCTCCGACATCTCTTATAAACGTTTGGGGAAGAAGGATCAGCAAGCCGGACTGATATTCTGTCAATCGGTGCGCGAAGTTGATCCGTATGTGCCGGTTTTGTTGCAATCATCGGATCTGAGTAATTTGGAAGCGGCAATTGGGCTGAATGCCAGTTTTTTACATAAATACTCCAAAACACTGGATCTTGAATTAAGGGAGTTCATGATCAGGTACATGAATTTCGGGGACTTTATTTTCCGTGATCCGGAAACCAAGGAGGAGATTGCCAGGGCCTCTGACCTGAAAGAGATGCAGGATACGATCATGACCATCCCGGTACAATCACTCAAATATCATTTTTCCAATAATGACTTTTCAAAATGGTTCAATGCCAGGGCCTTTTTTCAGATTGGCGGCCATTTAAAGCATAAAACGCTGGATGATTTCGGAACCGTTGAGGCCACCCGCGAATATATCTTCAACATCATATCCAGTTACCGGATGTCGAAAGCCAAGGGGGTGATTTCAACCTTCGACCGTAATCGTTTTGATGAATATATGTTGTTTGCCAGAATCGGGGAGGGATCACTCGGCGGAAAGGCCAGAGGCCTGGCATTTATCGATTCCTTTTTAAAAATTCACGATTTGGCAAACCGATGGGAGGGAATATCGGTTACCATACCCCGGACTGTTGTCATTTCAACAGAGGTTTTTGAGGAGTTTATGGATCTGAACAACCTGTGGAGGCTGGTAGGGTTAACTCCTACGGATGATCAGATTCTGGAGGGGTTTGTGAATGCAACCCTTCCGGTAAGAATATATGGTGACCTCGAAGCATTCGCCCGGGTAGTCACCAACCCGATAGCCATACGCTCCTCCAGTATGCTTGAGGATAGTCATTATCAGCCATTTGCGGGCATTTACTCTACCTTTATGCTACCTAAGGTTGATACCGATAAGCAGGTGATGGTGCATATGCTGGCTGATGCGATTAAATCGGTATATGCTTCGGTTTATTTTAAGTATTCCAGAACCTATCTGGCAGTTACACAGAATGTTATTGACGCTGAGCGAATGGCAATCATTTTGCAGGAAGTATGCGGCAATCAATATGGTAATCGTTTTTACCCGACCATTTCAGGGGTGGCCAGATCGATCAATTTCTACCCGGTTGGGTCGGAAAAGCCGGAAGATGGCATCGCGAACATTGCCTTCGGATTGGGAAAACTGATCGTGGAAGGAGGATCAGGTTTGCGATTTTCGCCTAAATATCCAGCTAAAGTATTACAGCTTTCTTCACCTGACAGTGCCCTGAAAGAGACTCAACGGGAATTTTATTCGCTGGATCTGTTTGCCGGACATTTTCATCCCTCCACGGATGATGGGGTCAATATTCTGAAACAGAAAATCAGTGAAGCTGAGGGAGATTCTGCCTTGCGTTTTGTTGCATCGACGTATGATATGGAAAATCACATGATTCGCGACAATTTTCCAGAGAAGGGAAGGAGAGTGGTGACTTTTAATAATATACTGAAACACAAGACTTTTCCTCTTTCAGATATTCTGATGACCCTCATGAAGGTTGGTGAAAAAGAGATGAATAATCCGATTGAAATGGAGTTTGCCGTTAACCTGGATGTACCGCCGGGATCTCCCAAGATATTCAATCTTTTGCAGATACGCCCTGTGGTGGAGAACACCGATGAGCTCAGTTTCAGGCTCGAGGAGGTTGAAGAACAAAATACCATTATCTATTCGGTTTCTGCGCTGGGAAACGGACTGATCAGGAACATCCGCGACTTTGTCTATGTGAAGCCTGATTTTTTCAGGGCGATCGACAGTGCTGTGATTGCCCGGAAGATTGAGAAGCTGAACGATCTCTTTGTATTGAATGGAACCAATTATGTATTGGTGGGTCCGGGCCGCTGGGGTTCCAGTGATTCCTGGCTTGGGATTCCAGTTAAATGGCCACAGATTTCAGCGGCGCGTGTCATTGTTGAATCCGGACTTCCCAACTACCGGATTGATCCGAGTCAGGGTACTCATTTTTTTCAAAATCTGACCTCTTTCAGAGTCGGATACCTTACGATCAATCCCTATCTGAAAGATGGTTTTTATGATATTGATTTTCTATCTGCGATTCCATCGGTTTATGAAGATGAATACCTCAGGCATGTCCGTTTTGATGAGCCCTTATTGATAAAAATTGATGGAGCACAGAATCGGGGGGTCATTTATAAACCCGGATTTGGGGGCAAAAGATAGGGTGATTTGAGCCTTAAGATTGAGGAAAATCATATCAATACCTGACAAATACTGTATGATTAAACAAACCAGAAAATTACCTTTGCTAGCAGTAATGTAATGACTTAAAATTTTGTGTTATGAACGTAGAAAAGATTTTGAACGACCTTGAAAAGAAACACCCGGGTGAGGTGGAGTATCTTCAGGCAGTACGCGAAGTTTTGGAATCCATAAAAGAGGTTTATGAACAAAATCCTCAGTTTGAATCCGCAGGTATAATTGAACGTCTGGTTGAACCAGATCGCATTCTGAGCTTTAAGGTTCCCTGGGTAGATGATCAGGGTAAAGTTCAGGTGAACTTAGGTTACAGGATCCAGTTTAATAACGCCATCGGACCTTACAAAGGTGGCTTACGTTTCCACCCGAGCGTTAACCTGAGCATTCTGAAGTTCCTGGGTTTTGAACAGATTTTTAAAAATGCTTTAACCACCTTGCCGATGGGCGGTTCAAAAGGTGGATCAGATTTCAATGCAAAAGGTAAATCTGATGGTGAAGTAATGAGGTTCTGCCAGAGTTTTATGCTGGAATTGTGGAGGATTATCGGACCGGAAACTGACGTACCTGCCGGAGATATCGGTGTTGGCGGACGTGAAATCGGATTTCTGTATGGCATGTATCGCAAACTTGCTCATGAAAATACAGGTGTTCTTACCGGAAAAGGCCGTGGCTGGGGTGGATCATTGGTTCGTCCGGAAGCTACCGGTTACGGTAATGTGTACTTTGCCAACGAAATGTTGAAAACCAAAGGTGAAAGTTTTACCGGAAAAACCGTTTGTGTTTCAGGTTTTGGTAATGTCGCATGGGGCGCTGCCAAAAAAGCAACTGAGCTGGGTGGAAAAGTGGTAACGATCTCTGGTCCTGATGGATATGTATATGACCCGGATGGCGTAAAAGGAGAAAAAATTGATTATATGCTTGAATTGAGAGCATCTAACAATGATATCGTTAAGCCGTATGCCGATAAATATGGTGTTAAATTTGTTGCCGGAAGACATCCCTGGGAAATAAAATGCGACATTGCTCTGCCTTGCGCTACCCAGAATGAACTGAATAAGGAAGATGCACTGACGTTGATCAAAAATGGTTGTACCTGTGTTTGTGAAGCCGCCAACATGCCTTCAACACCAGAAGCCATCGAGGTTTTCCACCAGGCAAAAATCTTGTTTGCTCCCGGAAAAGCTGCTAACGCCGGTGGTGTAGCAACTTCGGGGCTTGAAATGTCACAAAATGCGATGAAATTGAGCTGGTCGGCTGAAGAAGTGGACGCTCGTTTACATCAGATCATGAAAGATATTCATCAGCAGTGTGTAATCAATGGAAAACAGGCCGATGGGTTTGTTGACTATGTTAAAGGTGCTAACGTTGCCGGATTCCTCAAGGTTGCCAATGCAATGGTTGACCAGGGTGTGATCTAGTTTACGGATACAACAGATAAATAAAAAGAGGCTGTCTCATTGATGAGGCGGCCTCTTTTATTTATCTGCAGTGGATAGTAATTACACGGCAATTATAGATGCACTGGAAGTTTCCATGGCACGGTCAACTTTTTTTATCAACCCCTGCAAAACATTACCGGGTCCGACCTCAATAAAGTGGGTAGCACCGTTGGCGATCATGTTCTGAATGGTCTGGGTCCAGCGTACCGGGCTGGTGAGCTGAGCCATCAGGTTTATGCGGATGATTTCAGGATCAGTTTCCGGAAGTGCATTGACATTCTGATATATCGGGCAAGTTGGTTGCACGATGGGAGCTTCCTGGATGGCCCGGGCTAGTTCTTCCCTGGCCGGTTCCATCAGTGGAGAATGAAAAGCGCCTCCGACAGACAGTTTCAGCGCTCTTTTGGCACCGAGTTCCTGAAGGCGGGCGATGGCCAGGTCAATTCCCTGATGTGATCCTGAGATCACAATCTGTCCGATGGAGTTGTAATTTGCCGGAACAACCACTTCAGTGATCTCTGCGCACACTTTTTCGACCACTTCATTTTCCAAACCCAGGATTGCGGCCATGGTCGATGGGTTCATTTCGCATGCCCGCTGCATGGCTTGTGCACGCTTGAAAACGAGCGTCAGCCCATCTTCAAAACTCAATGCACCGGCAGCCGTAAGGGCAGAAAATTCTCCCAAACTGTGTCCGGCTACCATGTCGGGTTGAAAACGGTCACCCAACACTTTGGCAAGAATAACCGAATGCAAAAAAATTGCCGGCTGTGTGACTTTTGTCTGGCGAAGGTCTTCTTCGGTTCCGTTAAACATGATACCGGTAATACCGAAACCGAGAATTTCATCAGCCTTTTCAAATAGATTGCGGGCTACATCAGATTGATCATACAGATCTTTACCCATTCCGGGAAACTGAGCGCCCTGACCGGGAAATACAAAAGCTTTCTTCATATTTTATGATTAATGGAGAGTAGAAGTAATTAAATGAATGAATTCCTCACGGGTAGCCGTTCTCAGAAATGCCCCTGTGAAATCGGATGTTGTAGTCACGGAATTCTGTTTCTGAATACCGCGCATCTGCATACACATGTGCTGAGCCTCGATCACAACGGCAACGCCAAGCGGCTCAAGGGTATCCTGAATGCAGTCGCGTATCTGGGTAGTCAGGCGTTCCTGAACCTGCAACCGGCGGGCATAAGCATCGACCACCCGGGCAATTTTACTCAATCCCGTCACTTGTCCGTTCGGGATATAAGCGACATGAGCCTTGCCGAAAAAAGGCAGCAAATGGTGCTCGCAGAGACTATATAATTCGATGTTCTTAACCACAACCATCTGTTTGTAATCTTCATGAAAGGTTGCCGACTTGAGCATTTCGACCGGATCCAGATTATATCCCTGAGTAAAAAACTGCATCGATTTGGCTACCCGTAACGGTGTTTTCAGCAAGCCTTCGCGTGTGGAATCTTCGCCGATCAGATCCAGAATTCTACGGTAATGATGCGAAAGCTCTTCAGTTCTCTCATCGTCATATCGTTCAATTTTCTGATAACCATTACCGTTATTCTCGTATAGATTGAATTCCATTTTTTGAATATTTGATAGAATGATCCGACAAAGAAAGAACAAATTTTGTTCAGAAAGATTAACTTCGGGCATCATTCCTATACCTCACATGAGTCAACTGATCGTTATTCCCACGCTCACTGAAGCGTTACCGCTGATTAACTCCGCCGGATTTGTTCCGACGCAGGATCCGGCTGTTTATCAGGCTAAGAATCCTGAATGGAAATTATTGATTGCGGGGATCGGGAGTGTACCTGTTATCTATCATCTGACCCGGCATTTTGCCAATAACCGGTATGACCGGGTGATACATGCCGGAATCGCAGGGAGTTATTCACTTTCCCTGCAACCGGTTGAAGTGGTGCAGGTTGTCAGAGATACGTTTGTTGACGTCGGAGTCGATCATGGAGGTGGGGTAGTCAAATGGATTTTTCATGAAAATATCTGGAAGCCGGATGAAAAGCCATTTAGAAATGGCTGGATGGAAGTGCCGGAGGACAAATCGTTGAATCTGGAAACGGTTATAGGGATTACGGTCGATATGGTTACCTCAGGACCGGAACGCAAAGCCCGCCTGGTTGAAAAGTTTAATCCCCAGATCGAGACTATGGAAGGAGCCGCGGTTTTTTATGTTTGTCAGATGGAAGATATCCCGGTGATCCAGATTCGTTCGATATCCAATTGCACCGGAGTTCGCGATCGGCACAACTGGAAAACTGAAGAAGCCATTGAAGCATTTACTCAAGTACTAAAAGATATGGTATGCAAATAACGCTGGGATTCAGTACCTGCCCGAATGATACTTTTATTTTTGATGCTTTGGTGAATGGTAAGATCGACACCGAAGGGCTGGAATTTGTTCCGTATCTCTCTGATGTGGAGGATCTGAATTTATTGGCTTTTAAAGGCCAGCTCGATGTCACCAAGCTTTCGTATCATGCCTGGCTCCATGTTTGGAAAAGTTACCGGATACTCGATTCCGGAAGTGCCCTGGGCAAAGGCAGCGGTCCGGTGCTGGTAGCTGCCAATCCATGCAAGGATCCCCGGTATGTGGGTCTTTCAGTAGCCATACCGGGAGAGTACACCACGGCCAATCTTTTGCTGCGGCTTGCTTATCCGCACATCAAGGATAAAAAGGTTTTCGTCTTTTCAGAAATTGAGCAGGCCATTCTGGATAGTGTGACTGATGCGGGCGTACTGATTCATGAGAACAGATTTACTTACGAGAATCGCGGGCTTGTTTTATTGAGAGATCTTGGCCGGTTCTGGACCGACACCGCAAACACCCCGATTCCACTGGGGGGCATCATGGCCCACAGGCGCTTGCCGGATGATATCACCGCAAAAGTGAACCGGCTGATACGTAAGAGCCTGGAGTTTGCTTTCGCCAATCCGCAGGAAACAACCCCCTATATCCGGAAGTTTGCCCAATCCATGGATCAGGAAGTTCTGGATGCACACCTGAAAACATTTGTCAATGAATACAGTATTGAGCTAGGAGAGGAAGGGAGAGGCGCCGTTCATACATTGATCGAAAAAGCGAAAGCCGGAGGGTTGATCAAGGAGGTCCCTCAAGACTTTTTTGTAAAATAAAACCGCAATATGGGGAAACGCACCAGCTACGAATCGTATGAAAATTTCATGCTGAGGGCTCCGCTGTTGCCGGTTGGTTTTCTTTCCACTATCCCTGATTTACCTGAACAATTATTACCCTGGCTTAAAGATTTATGGAGGAACCCAATCATTCGTGAAGGGATTCTACTGGGAAGTTACGAGTTCAGCCGGATGGCGGATCATGAATTTGATGCCGGCAACCATTCCACACCCGATACTGGCATCCATTACTCATTATTGCGATATCTCTGCCGGTTTTCATCCCGATGCACCCCGTTTGGCACTTTTGCCGGATTTGTCACCGGAACAACCGGGTCAGAAACGATGATATCCCTAAGCAAAATATCGGATCATCAGCTTCATGCCAGGCCAGATATGGAATACCTGATGGCTATTGCCCACCAGCTTGAATCTGAAGAGGCAATCAGAGAAAAACTCATGTATTCCCCAAACACCTCGCTCTACCGGGTCGGATCGAGATGGCATTATGTGGAGGTCAGTAAGCCAGCCGCAGCAGTTAATAAGATCTACGATGTTGTTACTATAGATGACGGCGGTGTTGTCGAAAAGGTTCTGGAATACTGCGGTACAGGACGAAAGCTTTCTGATATCCGGAATTTCCTGATCGACCTGGGATGGGAACCGGCTGAAGTGATAAATTATGTGGATACGCTGGTTGGATCACAGGTCATTGTTTCAGAACTGGGTCCGGTTCTTTGCGGACCGGAATATATCGATGTCCTGACCGGTCATCTGGATCATGAGTTTGTAACCCATATTGTGGTGCAATCCCTGCTCAACCTGAAGGGCATCTTTGAAAAGATGAACAGGCCTTCTTTGGTACTGGAAAATCTTCCTCAGATTAACCCTGTCCTGGAGAATATCCCTTTACCGGTTAACCGCAACCATTTGGTGCAGGTCGATATGAAGCTCGGGAACAGCGCCCTGACTGTTGATTCACATCTGACGGGTCAGGTTATTTTTGGGCTCAGAATCATGAAAGCCCTTTCGTCGCCAGGCCGGACGGATGTTATGAAAGGATTCCGTGAGGCTTTCATCAAAAGATACGGAGACCGGAAGGTTCAGCTGGTTAAAGTGCTGGATCCGGAAACCGGCATTGGGCTCGAAGGGATGGTTGAAAGCTACTGGACCGATCCTGTCCCCTGGATTGATGACCTGCGCTGGGGGCCGGGGTTTGGTACCGCCTCATCACAGCCTGATCCCGGAAATTCATGGCTGGTTGCGAAATATGGCGAAGTGATCCGTAAAAATCAGCTGTATCTTGAATTGGAATCGTCAGATTTACAGGCTGTAGATATACATAGCGGTACGTGGCCGGCTCAGATGACTGCTATGGTAGAACTATTTGAAACAGGGCAACCCGGAGAAATGAACATCCATTTTTTGCTGGGCTCATCCGGCAATCCGGCCTATTTACTCGGGCGTTTCGGTTTTGCTGATCCTGATGCAACGAAGCAATGGATCAGTAAGCTGGTTAAAGATGAGCAGGCTGTTGATCCGGAGGCGGTTTTTGCCGAGGTTGTTCACCTGCCTGAGGACCGAACCGGAAATGTGTTACAACGTCCGGCTTTTTTGACTTATGAAATCCCTTATCTGGCCCGATCCGCCAAACCGCCGGATAAGCAGATTCCGGTCACCGACCTGTTGGTTTCCATTGAAAATCAAAGAATTATTCTTTATTCTGCACGCTCCGGCAAGAGGGTCCGGCCCCTAATGACGAATGCCTATAACCATCAGTTGGGTCACCTGGCGGTGTATAAATTTTTGAGCCGGGTTCAGCTACAGGACCCGGGCTTGCTCTTCAAACCTGACTGGGGTGAGGCTGTCAGGAATTCTTCCTTCACGCCGGGAATCCGGTTTAAAAACCTGATCCTTTCATCTCCCGTGTGGTCAGTTCGTTGTCAGGATATTGGCAGGTTTTTCAATTCCGGTAACAACGAATTTGATTTACCTGCCCTCATTACCTGGAAAAATGAACTGCAGATGCCTGACGAAATGCTCTGGGTATCTTATGACCAGGAACTATACTTTAACTGGACCCATCCCAACCTTCTGATGGCGCTGTGGGATACCATCAGAAACCTGAGTGCGATAAAGGTGCGCCCCTTCTATCTTTCGTCGGGAACACCGGTAAAAAGTGAGTACGGCTCTCATGCCAATCAATTTGTTTTCTGTTTCAGGAAATCATGACCAGTATTTTATCGAAGTATCCGCCAGGCAGTCAATGGCTGTATCTGCGGATTTATGGTGGTCCGCAATCCCTCGAAGAGTGGCTCTCAGGGCCATTCCGAAAGTTATTGCCGGGGTGGAGGGATTCAGGACTCATCAAAGGATTCCATTATCTGCACTATCTTGACCCGGAGTATCATTTGAGGTTGAGGTTCCATTTAACTGATCCGCTTCAGTCCGGGATCATCCTTAATCAGTTACAGGAATCATGCGCGATGATGTTGGAGGAGGATTTGCTCTGGAAAATCGAGTCCGGAACGTATGAGCCTGAGTATGATCGGTATGGAAGTGAGCGAATGTCTTTAGCCGAATGGTGGTTCGAAATCGATTCCCTGTACTGGCTCGAGGAGATCTGCCGCATAGCCGTTACGGATAATCTGGAATTCTGGAAAACGGTCATTCTTTCAGTAGATGCACTATTGGATGATTTTAGCGCCGGTATTGATGATAAGATACATATTATAAACAGATTAAGGGAATCGTCAGGTGTTTTGTTCGGGGTTAACCATAGCATGAAACTTCAGCTGGACGACAAGTACCGGAAGATTGCCGGTGAACTTCGGCTCTTGCTGGAGACGGGTATCGCGGTTTCGGAGGTAAACCTGGCGCAACGGTCAGCAGATTCGCGTGAAGTGGTCAGCCTTTTGCAGTCGACTTATACGGATCATTCTGAAATGGTTCATTCTGATCTGCTACCAGATCTTATCCACATGAGCCTGAACCGGGCTTTTCGTACCCGGCACAGATTACAGGAGCTGGTTATTTATGATTTTATCGGTCGTTATTATGAATCGTCGAGAGCGAGAATCAAACAGAGCGGGAATTCCTCTACCGGATCCGTTCAAAAATAACTTCCACCAATTTCATATTCACCCCTTTGGAATTCGGATTTTTCCCCGTCAGCCTGAAATAAACGACATTATTCCCTTCGGTCATATCAACAAAGCCCATATTCTCCGGGTTACTGAGTACAGGAATATCAGCGTACAGATCGACTTGTTCACCGAGTGGGCTGTCGTGCTGGAACATCTGAATAATTCCCTGATTGGAATCCTTGATTGCCTTAATGCTCACCTGGTATTTGCCTGCAGCAGGCATATCGAAAATGAATGAAACCTGATGGGGACCGAACACATCCTGGTCCTTGGTTTCCATGGAGAAATACCGATACCCATTTTCACCGATTTTTTCATTTTTTTTCTCAATTACGGCATTATCCAATGGTGAAGAGTGGATCGGAACATTCCATCCGGGAACGAATATCACTTTGGCCGGATCAGCAATTTGACGGGACTTTACATCCGGAAGTGACAGATCAGCTGAAGGCCTGACTGACGAATAGAAATAGGTGACGCTTGTATAGTCTGTACTGTCTTTGTTTCCTTCAGCTCCGTGTTCGATGGTGAAATCGATGCTCTTTTTGAAAACGTAAGCATCGGAGATCAACCAGCGGTAGCCACCGGTGCGGCCAATCGGTTTCTTATAATCCAGACATCCGCTGAATGGGAAGGATGCTCTCTCTTCCCAGCGGGCCGGAACATCATACCATCCACCGTTGAATGAATCTTCTGATCCGGTTCCGTGTATCGTCATCTTTCCATCGAGCGTCACGATATCGTCTCCTTCAAAAAAGTAGGTATTACCGGGATTTTTTCCCTGAGCCTGGATGAAAACGCCTACTACATGACCTTTCCCTTCAGTATTCAGATAAGTAAAAGGTTTTCCTGTGGTGCAGGGATTTTCCCGATGCCAATAGGTATATAAATGCCCTTCGTCAGGTCGTTTGCCCTCATCGGTAAATTCAATTTCAGCCTGAATTTGCCCGGGCCTGGTATTGCTGCTTTCAGAAACCAGCTCGATCCGCGCGGATTGGCTGAACGGCATCGGCAGATAAACGTAATTCATCTCGCCGGATGTCCCGATAAAAAGAGATCGGGTAGCCGGGTCACCGAAGCTGTATCCGAAAAAATCGCCAACCGGACATGAAACGGCTGGTTTTTTATCGTTATCCCAATAAATATTCAGGACGATATCGCGCTCTTTACCGGCAAAAAGCTTGGCTGGTCCGAGTTTCAGCCCGACAATTCTCCCCGGTTTGTTTATCTTGAAAAGTTCGGTGGTTTGTCCGGGAGTCACGACTTTTGTAGTTTTTACCGTTTCGATTTTGCTGCCCTCCGAAACCAGATAGCTTGAAATATCAGTACCGCTGGCTTCAATCATTTTGCTGATTTTCCCGATCTTTTGCAACCATTCGGCCGGTGGCGGATTCTGGAATGTTTTCACCACGGTGTTTTTCGGATACGTGACATAATTGATGTCGTAGAACCGCAGCTTTTCTGCTTTATAAATCACTTTGCAGGAAACCTGATAGGTGAGGGGTACATAGATGTAATTGCCACCGACACCTGAACCGACGAGCGGCGCTAAAAAGGGTGAGTGCTTGCCATCGAGCATTTCGGTAAACTTCATGCTGATCCGCGGAGTTTTTTCTCCATCGAAATAGAATTCCATGATTCCGTCCTGAGGTCCTGGAGAGTGTATCCGATAGATAGCTCCCGGGCCCTCCATCTCGGCGATCACCAGGTCGTCACCCTCTTTCCTCAGAAACGAATATTTCCCGCTGAATCCGTCGTCGTTACCTTCGGTTCGGTCATAACTGGAAAACAATCCGGTATGGATCTGAGATTTAATCTGGGGAAGAAGATCAAGGCGTATCAGCGCATCTGGTCCGATCTGCGCTTTTACCAGCATGGATACAGATGCAAAGAAAATGCAGAAAAGCAGTCTTTTGAATTTCATAGATTCAGGTTTTAGAGAGCCTGAATTTACCAATCTGTATACAATCTGCAAAACACGAAGTCACTCGTCACTCGTCACTCGTCACTTGTCACTTCCCTGATCCTCCTGATATGATCCGGTGTAGTTCCGCAGCAGCCGCCAATGCAGGTTGCCCCGGCCCTGATCAGTTTGGGAATGTATGATGCAGTGATTTCAGGAGTTTCGTCGAAAATGTTTTGTCCATCGTGATAATGTGGTTTACCGGCATTGCCATGGACGAGGATAGGAATCTTGGGGTCAGCGAGGCGGATCTCCTCAACAATTGCGATCATGTTTTCCATACCATTACCGCAATTGGTGCCGATGATATCTGCTCCGGCAGCTTTGAAGGCATGGGCCATTTCAGTTGGCGAAATGCCCATCATGGTTCTGAAATCTCCCTGTAAAGTTTTATCGAAGGTCATCGTACAGATCACATCCAGATGAGTGTTCCATTTGGCTGCCTTTATGGCCAGTATGGCTTCATCGAGGGCGGTCATGGTTTCGATACAAATGGCATCGGCACCGGCTTCGGCCAGAGCAACACATTGCTCCCGGAAAGCTTCGTACAGGTCGTCTTCACTAACTTCTCCCATCATCAGCAATACTCCGGTCGGTCCAACCGATCCGAGCACTATCCGGTCGGGGCCGATTGCCTTTCTGACAATCTCTACTGCCCGGGTATTCAGTTCGGCAACCCGATCCTGAAGCCCATAATGGCTCAACTTGAAACGGTTGGCTCCAAAGGTGTTTGTTTCAACAGCTTCTGATCCGGCTTCCGCATAAGCTCTTGCAATAGCTTCCACCCGGTCGGGAAACTCAATGTTCCAAAGTTCGGGGCAGGTGCCCGGTTCCAGTCCGGCTGCCTGAAGCATCGTTCCAAGAGCTCCGTCGGATATAATTATTTCACCTTTTTTTAGTCGTTCACTCAGTTTTGTTTTCATCTTTTTTCAAAGGATAATAACTGTTTCGAAAATTCCCGTCTGTTCAGATTCTGGCCGATGGCAATCAACTCACTTAATCCATCGTATCCGGCAATTATTTTTATCGAGAGATCGGTAAAAACCGATTGAATAGCCATCGTATCTGACTCATTAATTCGAATGTAGCCTTTTATTCGTTGCAGGTTCTGCGATTGCTCAAGTATGAAATCACGCACCTGTTGCTCATTAAAAAAACGGTTGGAGCGGATTACACAGGAAGAGAAATCAGGACGGCCCCCGCTCCCCGCTTCCGCGGGAATGACAGCCCCTGCTTCCGCAGGGGTGACAGAGGAAGGGCTGTTGAATAGGTCGAGCTGGTCGGTGTTGCCGAATGTAGTTTCGATAATCCGGGCAAAAGGGTTGATTTCCAGAATTTTTGCCCGGATATTGGATGTGCTGTTCACCAGATCGGTTTTATTGATCCAGACAATATCAGCAATACTAATCTGATTGCGGGCCCGGGTAATTGTTCCGATGATCCGGTGAAAGTTGGGTGCATCGGCCAGGCACCACGATCCGGCCAGGTATATTTTATCAGCCAGTTCGGGAGCCTGGAGAACCTGCCCAAGTGATACCGGATCAGCCAGTCCGGTTGCTTCGAGCAGAATCAGGTCGGGTTTATGCTTTTCAATGAAAGGGGCCAGTCGTGTAATGAAATCTCCCAGCAGGCAGGCACAAAAGACACTGCCGTTGTTGATCTCGAGAAGTTCAAAAGGCCGACCGGTCTGTTTTAGCGAGAAGGCATCCGTGTGGCCCGGAGTAAACTCATTCTGGACAATTGCCAGCCTTAGCTGGCCCGAATACTTTTGTACCAGATCCAGCAATAAGGAGGTTTTCCCGCTTCCCAGAAAACCGGTTACCAGAATGAAGGGTACTTTTCTCAAATGATTTCCTTGATCCATTCCTTGATCACCTCATTTCCGGGTTGTCCCGACTCGCTGCGAATCTTGTATTTCACCGAGACCCAGGCAGGAGTTTGGGTAACGCCCAGAGATTGAATGAGTTCAGGATCTGTCTCTTCACGTATCTCAATCGTGACTCCCAGTTCTGCAATTGCCTGACGGGTTTTTTCACGTAAGGGGGCAATTTCTTCTGACGATTTACCCAAAAGCAGAATTTCCCCTTGTTTGATCCTTAACCGGATTTTCAATTTTTCATTGATACGGTTCTGGATCGCCCTAATCAATTCATTGCGTGGCGGAATCTGTGATACGAAAGAGATTTTTCCGTCGATGCAGATAGTGGGAATATTCTTGACAAACAGGGAAGACATGAAAGTTACTCCCTCCAGATTCTTGATCGAATGTTCACGCCATTCCACCAAACCCTCAAAGAGCGGGGCAACTTCCTTAACAGCCTCAACCATGTACTGGCAGGGTGCACAGGATTCGGAATCGAGCGTGATGATATCCACGATGATCCGGTCACTTTTCCCGTATTCATCGAGGTTGAGTTTTTTCGTTTTATCCGGCTTGTGCTCCAGTGTGCGGATAACATCCTGCTGATAAGTATCCCTGACAACCTTGCCTACGGCTTGTAAGTTTGCCATCGGGGTTTTCATCGGCAGGTCGCATCCGGGAGCGAGGATAAAGCCTGTGTTACCGGCAATATCGAGACAATCGACCGCATTTTTCTGGCAATCTTCGGGAGTACCCATCAGCATGACCAGCGTCAGCTGAAGATTTCCCCCGAAACTGATCTGATAGTTCTGGCAAACATTTCTGACAAAATCAAGCGGTATATTTTCGTCGATTGAAATATTATCAGGACCGGTCTTGCACATCACCTCGATGTTTTGCTGTGCGTGTCCGCAGACGAAAAATGAACTGAGTTTGCCTTGTTTCCGGATATCGTCGAAAACCGCTTTTACCGGTTGGTGAATGAATTCAGTAAATTGATCTGGGCCGATCTGTGAGGTCATCGGATCGACCACTGCAATAATATCGCAGCCGGCTTCGATGTAATACCTCGACATGGCGCAGGTTACTTCAGATGTGAATTTCAGCAGTTTTTGGATCCAGGCCGGATCTTCGAACATCTTCATGAAGATCTCTGTTCCAAGCAGGTGTAGTCCCAGGGTAAACGGGCCTGTCACCAAACCGTAAAGAGCAATATCCGGATATTGTTTCCTGAGTTTTCGGGTTACCTCGAGAACAAGAGGTATTCTGCCCTGGTCCGGGGAAATAGGTTTAAGTTCGTCGAGGTTGCCATTTCCGGAGAGCGGGTGGGAGAGTACGGCCGGAGGGTTCTCATCGGCCCATCCAAGAGTGCAACCGAGCGCTTCTGCTTCGATCTGCAGGTCGAAACAAACCGGAATGCCGTCGGGTTCGTAAACTTCGATGGCCTTGCTGATTCCGCTGACCATGAGTTCAGTGGAACGAAGGTAATCAGTAGCGTTTTTCCCGATCAGATGGCCTCCGTGAACTCCGACAAACGGAACCCATGGTATGGTAGAGCACTGCCCTCCACGAAGGGCATGCAGCACTAATTCTTTGCCTTTCATAAGCGTACAGGTTACGCTATTTTATTCAGATAGTCAACAGCACCCTGTGGGTCTTGTGAATACCAATCAGCACCGATCTTCTGACGGAAATCTTCAGTTACCGGAGCTCCGCCGATCAAAACTTTTGTATCGGGACGAATGGCTTTGATTTCAGCAACGATCTTTTCCATGTTGAGCATGGTAGTGGTAAGCAAGCAACTGAGCCCTACATAGGCACCAGGATTTTCATCGATCGCAGCTATAAACTTTGCTGCGGGAACATCAATCCCAAGATCGATCACCTGCCATCCGGCACCTTCAACGATCATGCCCAGCAGGTTTTTGCCAATGTCATGAAGATCACCCATGACAGTACCAATAATGAATATTCCTTTACGTTTAACTTCACCCGACTGAAAATAGGGCTTCAGGTGTTTCATACCCGCACTCATGGCTTTGGCAGCCATCAGCACTTCCGGCACAAAAACCTTGTTTTCACGAAACTTAACACCTACAATCTGCATTCCCGGAACGAGTCCCTGTCCAAGAACCTGGTCTGCAGCAATTCCCTCGACCAGGGCTTGTGCACTCAGTTCGTCAGCGCCATCTTCCCCTTTCAGGTCGGGAGGGTATGGAGATGTTTTGTTAACTTTACCTCTTTCAACACACTTTGCGATCTTTGCCAGCAATTCTTCAGGGTTCATCTTGAAAATTATTAGATTGGAAACAAATATATAAATCCTATCAGATATGTTCAGTGATTTAGTTTTAAAAAACCGTAGTTATCGAAGGTTTGACGGTAAAACGTCAGTGTCGGCGGAAGTATTGGAGCAATTAGTCGAATTGGCAAGAATCTGCCCATCGTCGCGAAATCAACAGGCTCTCAAATTTAAGGTCGTGAATCAGCCGGATCTGTGTGAGCGTCTTTTTCCATCCCTGGCCTGGGCGGGTTATCTGAAAGAGTGGCCCGGTCCGGATGCGGATGAGAGGCCGGCTGCCTACGTGGTGATCCTCGGGGATACCCGCCTGGGATCAAGATTCGAAATTGATTTGGGTATCTGTGCCCAGACCATACTGTTGGGAGCTGTTGAGAAGGGCTTTGGTGGCTGTATGATCGGATCCATTAAGCGGGATGAGGTGCGCACATTGTTTTCCATTCCTGATTACCTGGAGATTCTTTTGATCCTGGCAATCGGAAAACCGGTTGAAAAAATAATTCTTGACCCTGTCATTGATGGCGATATCTGCTACTGGCGCGATGAACAACAGATTCACCATGTTCCCAAGAGGTTACTTCCTGATCTGTTGGTGTAAAAAGATTTGTATTATTCATTTTGACGTCTTATCTTTATAATGCAAAAGGTTAGGTAGGAAAAGTAAACGAGAAAAAAATTAAGATTAGAAAAAAGGGATTTAGGCTTAGTTGCAATGAACTTCTTTCTTCTCAACTTCTTCTTATCTGTAAGGTGGTTCTTGATTGTGGGGACATGAAAGGTGTTGTTGGTAAAAAAGGCGGCTCCCAACCGCCTTTTTTTATTGGACAAAAAAAGAGGCAGGATAACGCATCCTGCCTCTTTTCATTTAACCGTAATGGTCTATTTGAAAGCCTTTTCCAGCATCCCGTCGCCGTTCATCGCGAGCCGGCTGAAGTATTCGGGAACCTGACGGCCCATGAGCTGATCCACATAAACTTTTGCCAGATACTGGCTGAGCATGAACCCCTGACCACGCAATCCGAGGAAGAGACCCAGTTCCGTATCCAGTATCATCCGTGGTTCTCCGTAATATCCTGCCCAAACAGCCTGAAATCCTACCGATGACAATTCAGGAAGCCAGTTGACAAAAACTTCAGAAGCGATTTCCAGGAAATCCTGTGTATTGACCTTAAGGTTCTTTCCGGCCTGTTGCGGATCAGAAGCCGGTGAGGCACATCCGATGATCTGGCCCGTTTCGGCCAGTTGCTGTCCGTAAACGGCAACATATCCTTTGTATTTTCGGCGGTCGATGACCATTGGAAGTGGAGCACCGTTAACACCGAGCATCGGAAGCCTTCGGGTAATGAATGCCTGATGTTTCACTGCATATTGACCGGTTTCAATGCCCATCTTATGAGCTATCTTGTGTCCGTAAGGCCCCATTGCATTCACAAAGACCGGGGTGTGGATCTCGAGATACTCTTTATCGTGGGTTTGAGCCAATATCACATATTCCTTTCCAATCTTCCATCCATCAATGACCTGGCAATCTTCAAGAATGGTTCCCCCCTTTTCGATACCCAGCCTGCGGATCAGGTCAATGGTCCGGCCCGGTGTTGCCTGCCAGCAATCGTGTGTGATCTGGGCAGCCTGATAGTCTTTTGCCAGATTGGGATTGAGCGATGGTGAAATCCGGGAGCGGAAATCTTCAGGACCGATCATCTCAGCATGTGACCAAGCCATCGATGCTTCAAGTGCCTTCAGCATCTCGTCGTCATGGGCAAATGTCACATAGTCAATCGGGCGGTAATCAATGTTCTTGATTTTTTGCAATTCCTTGAAAATCTCAAGGTTGTGAACAGCGATATCCGAAAGCTCAGGAACACTGAAATTCGGGCGACCACCTGCAATATTTCTCCATGATGAACCACGGCCATAATTGAGCAGAACTGGTTTCTGACCGGCCTCGGCAAGATACCGGAACAGGGATGATCCGGCCATTCCACCGCCCGCTACCAGAGAGTCCACATTCATGATGCGCGGCTGGCGGCGATGATCAATAATGTTAATCTTTTCATGTACATTTTTCGGGTATAGCTCACCCATCTCAATCTGGTTTGAAAGCGGACCCCTGGGGGTTGCTTCTCCCACAACCTGAATGCCACTGCTGTAAAGTGCGCTCTTTAACCTTTTAATACATCGTTTACCGCGGCAGGCACCCATGCCCAGCCGGGTTGTATGCTTGATTTCATCTACAGATATGAATTTACGGTCGCCGATGGTTTTCAGTACTTCATCGTAAGTCACATCGTCACAATGGCAGATGTAGGTCGGACTCTCTTTGGAAACCTCGGTTGGTTTCATGTCGAGAGGCATAGGATATCTGTCTTTCAGAATGAAGCCCCTGACTTTAACCAGGTCTGCACCATGAATATCCAATGCCAGAACTCTGGCAACATCTGTTTTGTTGGGCTTTTTCAGAATTTTATCGATGGTTCCGGTGCCCAGTTTCTGACCGTTATTGTCAACCAGATAAACTTCAGCCCCGGCTTCTGCCTGATATTCAAACGGCAGAAATAACCAGTCTTTCTTGATGTTATATCCGAAGATAGCCAGTCCGGGGCATTGATAAACACAGTCCATACAGCCAATGCACTTATCGTAATCGATTACCGGTACAGTGCTGGTCGACGTTTTGGTAATAGCACCATGAGGACAGGCAAATTCACAGGGGTTGCAGGCAAAGCCATACAGGCAGTCGATCTGCACAAAACCTTTTCCGTTCATCCTCTCCGTATCGGGCAGCTTCGGTTGTTCGATAATTCGTACCGGATGCTGCTGGCTATCGATGTACTCTTTTGAGATCTTCAGATACTCATCGTAGTTAAGCCTTGCACCCATGGCTTCCAGAAGTTCATAGGCAACCTGTTTTCCCCTGAGCACTGCGCTGGTTCCCTCACCGATCCGGATGGAGTCACCGGCACCGAAAACATTGCGTCCGAACACTTCCTTACCCTTGATCAGCAGCTGATCGTCAGGTACCAGGCCCGTACAAATATTTATCGCGTCAATTCCGTCGATGATCGTTTCTGTTCCCGGAATCGGCTTAAAATTTTCACATTCTGCTATCACGGCCCCAACAATACCAGTACGGTCGTCGTTCGGTATTGCTTTGATCAGCGTGTGGCTCAGGATCACCGGAATGCCCAGTCTCCTGACCCTGTTGGCCTGAACCGGGAACCCTCCTTCACGGGGCATCGCTTCAATGATAGCCTTTACTTTAGCACCGGCCTGCATGAGTTGATATGAGGTAAGATACCCGATATTACCTGCCCCGACAGTGAGAATGTTCTTACCCAGCAGGGTAAACTCAGTGTTCATCATTTTCTGAACCACCGCAGCGGTGTACACACCGGGAACATCATCATTCTCAAAAGCGGGCATGAACGGAACAGCCCCGGTTGCTATAACCAGATATTTAGTGTCTATATAATAGATTTCCTGGGTCCGGATATTTTTAACGGCCAGTCTTTTTCCTTCCAGAATGTCCCATACTGTGGAATTCAGGAATACTCCCTCCAGATTGTCACCCGCCAGGGTTTTTGCAATATCGAATCCTCGCATACCGCCGAACTTCTTCTCCTTTTCGAAAAAGAAGAACTGATGAGTCTGCATCAGAAACTGGCCGCCAATCTTGTCATTATTGTCAATCACCAGATTGTCGATTCCGTGCTGATTCAGGATTTCGCGGGTAGCCAACCCTGCCGGGCCGGCTCCGATGATCGTCACCGTAGTGCGGTAAACGTTTGTGTGTGCGTCTTTATCAACTATCGCAGTAACCGGCCGGTAATTCCGAGGAACTTCACGAACTTCCTTTACTCCGTCAATGGTGGTAATACAAATTCTTTTGATTTTACCATCCACGAGCATTTCACAGGCGCCACATTTGCCAATTCCGCATTCAAGACTTCGGTTTCTTCCACTAAGGCTATGACTGTGTACAGGAAACCCAGCCTGATGCAAGGCAGCTGCTATGGTCAGCCCTTTGTCTCCCGTTACAGGTTTACCTTCAAACAGAAATTCGCTGGTGTCGCGTTTCTCAATGTCGAGGATCGGGTGCTCAGTAATTTTTAACATTTTCTATTTACACTAATATTCATGGTTGCAAAAATAGATTGGACACGACGTAACATCAATGATGTTTATCAGCGATTCCTGTTATATGGTCCGCTTTTTACTTGATTAAAAAATGTAATTTTGTGATTTGAAAACATTTAAAAATCAGATTGATAAATGATTAAGGAAAACTCAAACCGAATTGTCAGCATTGTCCTGGCTATAGCTGTGATTGTGCTGTTTATTTTGCATTTCTCAGGTAGTAAAAAGGAAGTGTCTGTAAATCAGCCGGGTCAGTCAGGGGTCCTCTCCGGAAATTTGGGCGAATTTAAGGTGGGTTATGTGTTTGTCGATTCAGTTTTGGCAAATTATGAATATTATAAAATTGCAACTGACCAGCTTCTCTCCAAGAAATCAAATCTGGAAAAGGAACTTTCCGGTAAAGCGGATGCATTCCAGAAAGAGGTAAGCGATTTTCAGTATAAAGTCGAAAAAAAACTGATCACATCATGGGATGCTGAAGCTCGCCAGAAACAACTGGCCGAAAGGCAGCAGGTTCTGGTAAACCTGCAAAATGACATGCAAGGCAAGCTGGCTCAGGATGAGCAGTCAGTGACCATTCAATTGCATGATTCGGTGATGACAGCGGTGAACAAAGTCAACAGCAAACTGGGTTATAATCTTATTCTGAGCAACACATTCGGGGGTGGTTTGCTGTATGCTGATGATTATATGAATATTACCAAACAGGTACTGGACTGCATGAATGAATCCTACCGGAAATCCATCGGGAAGTAAGGCTGGCTTTGCCGGTCTTTACCTGGAAAGATATGGATCCGGACTGGTATCGGGCCTGCCCGAACCGGATCCGGATCTTTTTTTAATCGTGACCATTCCGGCTTTCAAAGAGCCCGATCTCACCGGAAGCCTCATGTCATTATTAGCCTGTGATCCCCCTGGGGTAAAGTGGGAGATACTGATTAATATAAATTACCCGGAAAACGCAGATTCTGAGGTGGTTGCAATCAGTCGCCAGTCGCTGGAAGAAGTTGCAAAAGTTGCTACACAATTGAAGAGGAGTGATGTCAGAATTCATTGCCTGTGGAATCCTGATATGCCCAAACGCCACGCTGGTGTTGGTTTGGCACGAAAAATCGCTATGGATGAAGCAGTACGCCGGTTCAATTACATCGGCAGACCGGATGGGGTAATTCTGGCATTTGATGCGGACTCATCCTGCGATAAGAATTATCTGCAGCGTGTTTCAGGCTTTTATCTGCATAACCGAAGTGTCAGGACGGCGAATATCTGTTTTGAACATCCGCTGAATGGCCCGGACGATGCGAAAATATATCATTCAATTGCCCAATATGAGCTCTATCTGAGATATATGCGTCTGGCTGTCGGGTATACGGGGCATCCGCACTGTATGCATACCGTGGGCTCAAGTTTTTCGGTCAGGTGCAAAACCTATATCCGGGTGAATGGGATGGGCCGCGATAGGGCAGGAGAGGATTTCTACTTTCTTCACAAATGCATTCTTCTGAAAGGATTTTGGGAAATCAATGATACGGTAGTCCGGCCTTCAGCGAGGGAGTCCGACCGGGTCAGTTTTGGTACCGGGGCCTCCGTTCACCAATTGCAAAATGAAACGGTTCTCGAGGTATATAATTTCGATAGCTTTTTACCGCTAAAGAATTTTTTTGGAGGAGTTGGGAGGTTTTGGCAAATCCTCAGCGAAGCGGGTAATCTGGAAGGTGAATTAGAGTTATTGACTGCCGGGTTGTCTGAGTTTTTATACAATCAGGAAGCTATCAGCCGGATTCGGGTGATGCACCGGGATTCTGCCAGTGCTGATACATTCAGGGACAAATTCTTTGCTTGGTTTAATGGTTTTATGGTGTTACGTTACCTGAACGAGGTACATAAGGAATACTATGTAAAGGCCCCGGTGACTGCTGAGGCAACTCGTCTGGCGCAGATTGAGGGTATCCCGGTCGGGCAGTCAGCGGAGGAATTGCTGATCAACTTCAGGGCTTATGAAAAGGGAAAGGGAAACCGTAGAATTATTTAGTTTCGCCTTTTTTCAGAATGACAAACACATCTTCATCAGGGGCCTTCATGAGATATTTTTCTCGCGCAAACCGCTCAAGATTATGAGGATCAGTCTTTAATAGCTTGATGGCTTCCCGGTCACTCCGGATTTTATTCTTGTAAAAAACAGTGTCGGCCTGGAGTTGATTCAGGTGTTGCTTTGATTTGTAGCGGTCAACCATGTTGTGCTGATCGAAGAAAATAATCCATACGGAAAAGCCCACAATGCACAAAAAGTACTTGTTAATCAGAAAGGAACCCAGCTTATGCCAGAATGTTTTTTTCATTGCAGGCACAAATATACCGCAAAAATGAATCAAAAAACCGGCTGCAGAAGCTTTCATACTTCCACAGCCGGGTCGGTCATTGTTTGGTTCAGGTCAGCTATTTGATCTTGACTGATCCCATATTAGCCTCAATATTGATCGTTGATCTTCCATTGCCGTATGTCCCTGTAACTTTTTCGGGGGAAACTCCGGGCAGATCTCCGTCTGTTTCTTTGGTTACCTTCATACCGGAAGGTACACTGATGGATCCCATGTTTACTTCGGCAACCAGCTTATATCCAGCATCCGGATCAATTCCAAGAGTTACACTTCCCATATTCTGATCGATTCTGATCGAAGTAAAAGCTGCGCTCACCTTACCGATTTTCATATTGCCCATATTCATATCGAGGTTGAGTATATCCGACAATTCATCGACCGACAGTTCGCAACTGTTCAGATCAGCTCTCAGCGATTTCACCAATCCGGCATCAATGGTGGTGAATTGACCGTCAATAGTCAGATTCCCGCATTCCGAAATTTTCATCAGTTCGCAATGCTGGATATCGAATCTGGCGTCTTTAATCGTGTTGATATTGACTTTGCCAAATTGTATGTCGATTTTCGTATCCGGCCCAGCAAGGTTAACGGCATTTAATGAACCGAACTGCAAATCGATTTTTAGGCTTCCGGTAAGCGATCCCAGGATGATATCCCCAAACTGATTATTCAGTCTCAGGGCAAGGTTTTTCGGGCATTTTACCGTGTAGTCGATTTGAAATGATCTTTTTTCATTTCTTGAAGAGCTGAAATGATTGTCCTCCATATTGGTTTCGGCCGATATTTTACTGCCGGATTCCCTGAAATCCACGGTGATCTTGTCCATGAGTTTCTGAGCTTTGGATGGATCAGATGCGGTCACTTGGATATTCACATCGACGACGATATTGTTCTGATCCCAATCGGTAACGGTAATTTTGCCGAACTGATTATCGATAGACAGTTCTGAGGATCCGGTCACTGGAAACTCTTTGTGAACCGACTTTTCCAAAGACTGTGCGTTGAGGCTGATACCGGCAGTGAGCAGCAGTATCAGCATGGCTCCTGATTTACAATAGCGTGTTTTCATAATTTTGAGTATTTGTATTATTTGTTTGTTTGATTTGGTTCAGCGTATTCAAAAAGCTTTGCATCATTTCGAGTTTGGTTTGATAATAGACGATCATGGCATTGACCACCCGCTCATCACCCGGGTTGAAGCTCAGTTTTTGCTGAAGATCGCGGTGGATGGAATCCAATTCAGCCAGTTCAGATGACATGATCTTTTTCAGACTTTCCTGGGAGACTCCTGAAAGAGAATCCAATCCGGCCGAAACCTGATCGATCTGACTGGTGTAGTAGAATTCAACTTTTTGCATTTCCGGATTGATATCGCCCAGGTTGATGAGAGCCGGCTCCCGATCGAAATAATGGTCATAAACAAAGATTGATGAAGCGATCAGGAGCAATCCGATTGCGGCGATGCTGCTGACACGGGTTATGAAACGGACTTTATTGCGACGCTGCTGTTGTTTGAGGCGTGCGTTGAACCGTTCAAAATGCCCTTCCGGTGGTTCACTCTTCATGAACATCTCCTTGTTCTCTTTTATAAAATCATCCAATGAGTTCATCTTTTTTTTTATTTTGATTAGCCTGCCATCACCTGCAAAAGTTTCTGCTTTCCCCTCGAAAGCTGGGCTCGGCTGGTGGATGGCGTAACACCCAGTATCTGCCCGATTTCATCATGATCGTACCCCTCAAAAAGACTGAGCGATAGAATGATGCGATATTTTTCAGGTAGCTTTTCTAACGCACGGCGAATCTTTTCAATCTTTTCTTCTGTAGATCCCTCTTCAAACTGTTCGCCGACTTCCGTTGAAATATCTTCGGGGATATCAGCCATTAGTTCTACGGTATTCTTTCTTTTTCTCAGAGCATCCAAAGAACGATTGACCACAATTCTCTTCAGCCATCCGCCGAAACTTACATTCAGATCTATCGAACCGATGTTTTTAAAAGCGACCAGAAAGGCTTCCTGCATCACATCTTCAGCTTCCATGGAATCTCCCAGAATCCGCAGGCTGACATGATACATTGGTTTGTAGTACAATCCGTATATCTTCATCTGCGCTTTTGAATCTCCTTTTCGGCAAGCGTTCAGGAGGTCTCGGTGTATCATGTTATGTTCGTTCTCTGGTTGCATATCCATCTCCAAGACGTGATGAAAAAAAAAGTGCTGCAATTTTCATCAGAAAGAGCAGCACCTTTTGTCATTTTATCGATCCATCATCCTTCGGTGTTAAGGTCAATGTCCCCGGAATAACGCCCTTGGGGCCATTATTTGTCGCGGTAATAATTACGGAGAAACCCTTTCAACTGGTCGTAAATCGGTTTCGTGAGTTCAAGAAACAAATCCTGCGGCGGCGGTGCCAGTACAGGTTTCTTTTTGCACATATTGAGCTGCTGAAGAGTCAATGCCCGGCTATCCCCATTATATGCGGCCCATTCAGTGAACCAGGTATAACTACCCGGGATTTTTTTGGTAGCCAGCGGTTTTTTGGTACGGGCATCGATGATTTGTACAAAGAGCACACCGGTGGAGACAACTTCGCTGCGATGAGTAATCAGCCTGGCTTTGACTTTGTCATATACATCAACTTTTTGCCCCTGAATGGTTGCCGAACCGGTCTTTACAGAATCCCTGCTGGTAAGTTCTTTTTCAGAATCCTTATCATGGGTTAAACCGACAGTGAAGTCATCGAATTCCATCTTCAGAATCTCATCGGCATTGGTCAGGTTTTTGGCTTCTTCAGGTTCGTAGAACTCTACAAATTCCTGTTTACTGGTTTTGGCCAGCAGATTGTACACCTGATCATAAAAGAATTCAGAGCTGATCCGGTAGCGGCCTGGTACCGGTATCTGCTCAACGATCACCTTGAGGGTGGCATCAGATTTTGCCTGTTTTATTCGGTTTTTAACATCCTTATATCCCGGAATATATTTTTCAGCATTCAGAAATTGATAGTAGGCCTCCCGTGCAGCAGACCTGGTTCCCTGGCCCATCAGGCTGATTCCTGCCTGGTAAGCTTCGGGGGCTGCCTTCTGACGGGCGCCGGCAATCTGTTCACCATAGGTTTTCGGATGACGAATCACTTTCAGGGCAGCCGGGCAATGACGAATCTCATCAGCCATGCGGTTCATCGTTTCATATCGGTTAACGATTCCGGAATAACGGTAAGCGTCCTGACTTTCCAGCAATTGTTCGATCTCTTCATTAAAGGTTTTTATCGCAAGCGGATAGGCAGCATCGAGTGTTTCAGCTGCGGTTTCACTGCCCGGATTTTCACGCAACCTTTGTACGGAAAGAAATACTGCTTCGGAATAGTTGCCTTCCTGTAATGCCCTCTTCCCTGAATTGCAGGAGCAAAAAACGAAGAAACAGCTAAAAATGATAATAAGTGTTTTGATTATATGTTTCATAGTCAGATTATTGCAACTTATTGGCCGGAATAAAGCTCAAAAATACATAAAGAATCTGATTGCCGCCAAAAATCAACGATTGCCGGAATAAATCCTATTTTTATCGGGCTATAATCACTTCTGATGAAAAACATTTTCTTTTCGGCTGTTCTCCTTACAGGTTTGTTAGGTTGTCCGGCAGATGCCCAGAATTCATTATTTAAAGATGCTGTCTGGATTACCGATCATTCAAAGGTACCGTCATCTGACAGTCTGTTCTATCAGGATCATCCTGCACCCTTGCTGCGGACTGATTTTTCAATTCCCGATGATATTCTGAAAGCTGAGATATTTATTACTGCTGCCGGATATTATGAGGCGTGGTTGAATGGTGAGCGGGTTGGAGACCGGCAGCTGGATCCGGCCTGGACCCAATTCAGCAAACGCATTTATGTGACCCGTCAGGATGTGACTTCATTGGTGAAAAAGGGGAAAAATGTGTGGGGCATCATGTTGGGCAACGGTTTTTATAATCCATTACCCCTTCGCATGTGGGGTAACCGAAACCTGAGAATGTCGCTGCCAACAGGCAAGCCCTGTGTAATTGCCCGCATGGTGGTCACCACAAAGAGCGGCGTTCAGAAAGAGTTTTATACCTCAGAGAAGTGGATCACCCGGCCCGGCCCGGTTACCCGCAACAATGTTTATCTGGGCGAATGGTATGATGCCGGAAGGGAGATTCAAAACTGGTGCCGGGCCGGTTCGGGCCTGAAGGGTTGGAAACCGGTGGAGGTTGTTGAAGGGCCCGGTGGAAAGCCTGAGCTTTCAGGGTTTCCTCCTATTCGCATAACCAAATGGCTTGAACCTGTGAAAATCAGTCAGGGAAACAAACAGTCAAACCTGATCGATTTCGGACAGAATTTTACCGGTTTCATCAGAATAGAGATAGAGGCTAAGAAAGGCGATACCATTCGGTTTCGCTACGGGGAACAGATCTATCCTGACGGATCATTGAACCCGATGACTACCGTTTGCGGACAGATCAAGCGGGCTGGCACCGGAGGGCCCGGTGCACCAGCTGTTGCCGAGCAGATAGATGTGTATGTGGCAAAAGGTGTTTCACCTGAATTCTTTCAGCCCAGGTTTACTTTTCATGGGTTCCGCTATGTCGAAATAACCGGTTTGCGTAACCCTCCGGATTTCTCCACAATCAAGGCTGCCCGGATCAATTCTGATGTTTCAACCGCTGGTAATATTAATAGTTCATCGGCCTATCTGAATAAATTGAATGAAAACTGCCAATGGACCTTCCTGAGCAACCTGCAAAGCGTTCAGTCGGATTGTCCTGCACGCGAAAAGTTTGGTTATGGCGGCGACATCAATGCTACGGCTGATGCCTATATCTATAATTTTGATATGCATGACATTTACCGTAAGATCATTTTCGATTGGGCAGATGTCCTGAAAACGGATGGGTTCGTGGATACGGCACCTTTTGTGGGAATCGAATACTGCGGATTAAGCTGGGAATCAGCATTTCTGTTTCTTCAAAACGCTCTGCTGATGTATTATGGAGATATCGGTTTAATCCGGGACCTGTATGAGACTGATCAAATGTGGATGGAAAAGGTGGGGCGGATTCATCCAAACCTGGTGATAGATAAAGGATTAAGCGATCATGAGAGTCTGGCAAAAGTACCGGTTGAGCTGACCGGGACTTGTCATTACTTTCAGCTGGCCCGCATAATGGCTCATTTTGCCCAATTGAACGGAGATTTGGATGGAATGGCCAGGTACACGGAATTAGCAGAAAAGATCAGGCTGAAAATACTGGATCTTTTCTGGGATCAGCCCGATATTGAAGTCCCGAACCGGCAGACCTTACTTGCCACTTTACTTGCCTCTGAAGTATTGAATCCTGACGATCAGATTTTGGCTATGGATAGATTACTAGAAGTATTGGAAAAAGCTGATTATCACGTATCCACAGGAATCTTCGGAACCAAATACCTGCTGGAGGCGCTTTCGTCACATGGCCGCACGGATATTGCTTTCCGTGTGGTGAATCAATCCGGATTTCCGGGGTGGAAATATATGGTCGACAACGGAGCCACAACTGTTTGGGAAACCTGGAAAGAGAGTGATAATACCTATTCACAGAACCATCCTATGTTTGGTTCTGTATCGGAATGGTATCACAAATGGCTCGGAGGTATTCAGCCCGATCCTAAATATCCGGGAAACAACTCAGTAATCCTGAAACCACGACCCGTGCCTGACCTGGATTCATTATCCGTTGAGAAGCGCTATCCATCAGGTTCGCTGATTAGTCGCTGGTGGTGGAAAGGGAAAACCCTCTGTTTCGAGTTCTCGATACCGGAAAATTTGTCTGTCAAGTGGATACCTCAACCAGGGAATGCGGATATATTGGTCAAAAAGTCTCCAGATGGTTGGGATCCTGGCAAAAACAAAAGCGCTGATGGCTATTCCCTGAATCGGCCAGGCCGGTATATTTTTGAGTTGTAGCCGGTTACCTGATATGTCTGATTCCTTGCTATCTTTTGCTAATTTTACAGAAACAAAACTGAACAAATGAAAACAAAATTATTATTCGTTTTAGTGGTGGTATTATGCGTCGCTAGTGAGAGTTACGGACAATTCTCTTTCGGAGTATCTCCGGGTATCGGTTATAATAGCGCTTATTTTGGTTATAAAATCAATAATAAGATTGTGCCTTTCATAGGATTCCAGTGTGTTTCTGCAAAATTTAAGACTGAGGAAAGTGGCCAGGATTTCGACTGGGATTTGAATAAGGTAGTTTCTTTTTCCAATTCGTTAGAACTATCGGGCTATTTAATGGTACCCGATTTGGGAGTGAAATACTTCATTAAACAAACAAACAAATTGCAGGCATACTTATCGAATGTTTGACAAAACCTAATGTTAAGTGCGAAAAACACCCGTGATGGGGAAGAAAACGAGGAAATGAAGGAAATATTGAAAAAAGTTCATGCATGGGGTGGTGAATTCGGTTTTGGTGCTGAATATTTTTTCGATCCCAATTTCAGCATTGGCGGTGAATTTGGCCTCAGATGTTTGAATGTGAAGTACAATAACACGTCAACAAATTCATTTTATAATCCGTTAACCGGAAATGATCAGGATTATGATGAAACCATCGACCTCCATTTCAACGCTGTTCCTACCTATTCAAGGATATCTCTGAACTACTATTTTGGTAATAAAGAGTAGATACGCTGTTTTAGTAGCATTGGCACTGTTGTGAGTGAACGGTTTTTCGCAGAGTAAAGAAAATCAGCGGATTGACCGCAAATCTGTCATAGATCGTCATCGCATCATTACGTATTCAACAGATCTGAACAAGCCGGGTCGGTATATTTTTACAGTTAGTGATATTTGAATTTGCAAAATTGAGGAACGAAATTGTGCCAGTTACTCCAGGATAACCCTTTTGTTAATTACCGCTCCATCAATCGACAGATTAATTACATAGATTCCGGCAGGATTTCCTTCTAAATTAATCTCTGCAACCGAATTGGTATTGAAAGTTCCTGAAAATACCTTTTCCCCGATCAGATTGGTTACCTGAACGATAGCCTTACTATAGGGGATCGTGCCAAAGGAAATCATAAATTTATCCTTAGCCGGATTGGGGAAAACCTTAATATCCGGTTCCAGAATTTTCTCGTCGAGTCCCGATGCATCAATTACCCGTAAACTAAATGTAGAGGACACGGAAACCGAGGCTTGATCCAAAGCGGTCACCTTTACTGAAAATGAGCCCGTTTCGGTTGGGGTTCCTATAAAACTAAGCGAATCGGCATCAAATACCAACCAGGATGGCAGGGGATTCCCATTACTCAGAGCAACTGCAAAAGTGAGCGTTCCGTTCCCGTTGTCATCAATAAATGAGCTGTCAGGAATGGCAAAATTGTTGGATCGTCCGGTTGAAATAGTTTGGCTTTGTAATGCATACCTCACATAAGGGTTAAAATTAGTTTGCCGCAAACTATCGATCAGATTGTTGATGGATACCCAATAGATAGAGTAAGAGGACAGTGCATTTCCTCCTCGCATGAAAAACAGGTACTTGTTGTCACTGGTAACAAACGGACAAGCCTCCCAGTTAGGATTCGCGGTATTTACCTGGGCTCCGAGGGTTTTGGGGTTGGTCCAGCGGCCATTCTCTGTTTTATAGCTGATATACAAGTCGCTGGCCGAACCCGACGGGAAACGGCAGATGATCATGTAAGATTCATCGCGGGCGATGAAAAAATCATTTTCAATGACAGTTGTATTGACTGGGGTACCAAGGTTCTGGAAGATAGTATCGCCATCCAGGATCGACAGTTTGCATAGATCGCTTACTGCGGCTGCAGTTCCGGATGGGGAAGAGGCGGTAAAATAGTTTTTTAGATTGGTCTGCTGGAAATAATGAGAATTACGGTTCCTGATCAGCATCCGTTGTGGAGTAGTCCATCCGGTTCCATTCCTCCGGGAATAGAATGTGCCTGTTAAGGTATTGTTGTTCAGCATTTTTTGCATATACATGATGCTGTCATTTGCAGATAATGAGGGCGCTATATACCCATCAAACACGACAAAGGGGCCCTGCCAGGTGGTGCCAGAATATTTGTAACACTTGATCCGCTGAACAGAGGAGGGCCAATTGTCGAGCTCACCATAATAAATCTCTTTGTTGTCAGCGGATATGACAATCCTTTCGGCAGCTGCAAGTCCGGGACTTACCTGCAGGGTGAAAATTTTTGGAGTGATTCCGGGTACCTGCTGCCCCAGATACATACTGGCTGTGGGAATGGTTTGGGCAAAGGCTGCGTTTGCCAGGAATAAAAGGACGAGCGGAAGGAGACGAGTTGCTAAGGGTAATGCGCTGAATAAATTTGTGATTTTCATCTTTCCTTGAGTCTTTAATTGTCAATAATAACCCAAAGGAAATAGTCCCCTGATCCTGATCAAAGGATAAAATGATAAGCGGTCTTATAATGTGGCGAACGGTATGAACTCTGAAAGAAGTATTGTTTTTCATTCCGATGAATCAGTAATGTGTACGACAAAGAGTTTGAATATCAGGAAATAGGTTACTTTTGGATGATTTGCCAAAGAATGTTTAAAGCGCTTTATAATCGGTATCCTTTCTTTTTCAATCTGCTGATGGTTTTGGTTATTCTGGTAATAACCAGGATGTTGGATTGGTTTGCCTGGACGCCGTCTGCTCCGGGAAGCTCAAGGGATATCTTGTTAAATCAGTTCTTTGAATTCATCTCTTTCCTGTCATTACTTTTCTTGTTAATACCCTCTTATCACTGGGCGATAAGGCGAAAGCAGAAGACACTGTTGATTGTCCTCATCATCGTTTTCGCGGTTTTCGGACCCATTATGGTCAAGTTACTTACTAACGGACTTGAATTTTTTCTTTGGAGAAAAGATATTGGATCCATTACATTGACCGGGATTGCCAGATTTACGCCCGGAGGAAGTTCCGTAGTTTTATTTTTAAGTGCTGCATTTTATCTGACTCACCTCCGCTTACAATACGCCCAACAGAGAGAAGCTGCTCATAAAGCAGAGACATTGGCAAAAGAGGTTCAGCTCAAGATGCTCCATTACCAGATAAATCCACACTTTTTATTCAATTTACTGAACTCCATACACGCTTTAATCGATGAAAATACTGAGAAGGCAAAGAAGCTTGTAGTGGAAATGGCAGAGTACTATCGATATACATTGAATAAGCAGCAGCAAATTATTCCTGTGGCAAAAGAAGTTGAGGCCGTTGTGAAATATCTGGAAATCCAAAAAACACGGTTTGAAGAGAAGTTCGGCTATGAGATTTCGGTTGACCAAAAAGCCGGTGAGATATTGATACCTTCATTTGTGATTCACCTGCTCATCGAAAACGCTGTCAAATATGGGATTAAGTCAAATGAGCAAAAACTGATGGTCTGCCTGGTGGTTAAATTGTTCAATAATTCTCTTTCGATCAGAGTCTCAAATACCGGCAGATTATTACAGCCAGGTCTTTCTGACAAAAAGAATTGTGATGGTACCGGTAATGGCATAGATAATATAAAAAGCCGGCTTTCATTGTTATATAATGAACATTATTCCTTTTCACTGAATGAAGAAAAAGGATGGGTAATAGCTTCCATTGAAATTGAGAACATACAAATCATGGGATGACCAACATTAGGGCAATAATAGTTGACGATGAAAGATTGGCCAGGGTCAACCTGAAAAAACTATTGGAACCTTACCCGGCAATAGAGATTGTTGGAGAAGCCGATTCGTGTAAAAAGGCAGTTGAAATGATCAATCTGTATAAGCCGCAATTGATTTTTCTCGATATTCAACTGAGCGGAGAAACCGGATTCGATTTACTGGAAATGATCGACAGTTCAATTGGAATCATATTTGTAACCGCCTATGACGAATATGCCCTGCGTGCTTTTGATGTCAATGCATCCGATTACCTGTTGAAACCGGTCAATCCGGAACGGTTAAAAGTCTCAGTTGAAAGAATTTTTAATAGGGAAGATGGGCATAAAAGTGTTGCAAAGGTTTATGAATACACTGATAGCATTTATGTCAGGTTCAATAATTCCACCTCGAAGTTTATTAAAATCAGTTCAATCTCTCTAATTGAACCGGTTGGTAATTATTCGAAAATTGTCACCATTGACGGCAGGCATTCTCTTGTTCTAAAAACGCTGAAACAATGGCAGAAAGAACTGCCGCCTGATCGTTTTTTACGGATACATCGTTCAGCGATCATTAATATCGAGCAGATTGACCACTTAGAGAAACAGGCAAATATTCACCGGATTTTTTTGGTTAACAGGATTGAACCGCTTGAAGTAAGTCGCCGGTTTGCAAGCAAATTGCATTCAGGTAAAACGGCTAATCATATTATGTAATCACACGTAATTTAGAGTCGGAAGCTGGGGAATGATGAACACTTAATGCTTCGAGATACATGATCAGGGGGTAAAGCTTTTCGCCATACCAAAGCGATGCAAAGTAAAGCCCGATAGGCGCAGGTCTTAAGGGTAGTTCTTGATTACCAAGCCATATCAATCCGGATTCACAGTGAGATTTTGCACTTGCCTGGTTAACCAATGCGGTTACAGCCAATGCTGTTTCTTCGATGGTGCCTGCCAAACCGGCATCGCCTCCCCAACTGCCATCGGGGTTTTGCGATTTCATCAGATAACTCTGTGCTCTTTGGGTCATTTGATTCAGGTTATCCTTCATGAAGGCCGATAAATGCTTACTGATAAAGGGATCGGTCAGATAGGCGGTGACGCGGGCAGTTCCATACACGGGATTATGTTGTTTTGATTGAAACTGGTTGCCAAACCACAGCGGGAG
>Ga0209373_10000427_pt1 | contig 70508 bp, 62 predicted proteins | sample Higcelweek5metaG_FD_187173 | JGI IMG/M metagenome (GOLD analysis project Ga0209373, IMG submission 187173) | Freshwater pond sediment microbial communities from the University of Edinburgh, under environmental carbon perturbations - High... | ecosystem: Environmental > Aquatic > Freshwater >...
GGCGCCCTTGACGCCGAGAGCCAGGATGCGCGGCTTCTCCACAACCTTGATGACCATCTTCTTGCCGCCGGAGCCGCTGCGCAGAACGGCCTTCACGTCGTCGAAATAGCCCAGGTCGAAAACGGCCTTCACGTCGGTGTCGATGGCCTTGAGGTCAATGGGGTCGCCCTTCTTGGTCGTCAGGCGCATGAGCACCACTTCGCGGTCAAGGGCGACTGTGCCCTCCACGTCGATGTCGGTGATGCGGTCGAGGCCGAGCAGGTCGCCCTTCATCTTGCCCACCAGTTCGTCCACGGCGGGCATGAGGTTGATGAGGCCGTCCTTGCTGACGGACACGGGCACGGGCGGCTTGAGGCCGAAAGGATCGATGACGCGGGTGTCCAGCGACAGGGTTTCGCCCAGTTGGCTGAAGCTGCCCGTAATGACATAGGTGGCGCTCGTCAAAAGCGCGGCTTCCTTGGCGGCGCGCGGGTCGGAGGCCTTGAGCCCCTTGGAGGCCAGCGCCTTGTCCAGCGCCTCGCGCGAGACCACGGAGAACCCGGCGTCGCGCAGGCGGTCGGTCAGCATGTCCTGCAAGCCCTGGCGCAGATATTTCAGGTCGTCGCCAGCGTTCACCTCGAACGGCAGCACCAAGACCGTCACTTCGCGCGGCGAGGTGACGGCGGCCTGAAAGGACCGGGGCGCGGCGAAAACAGCCAGCGCGACGGCGCATGCCGCCAAAGCGAGAAATTTGATCTTCCTACCCCTGGGCATAGAGTACTCCCGAACGCAACTCCAGCCGCCGTCCCATGACGCCCGCCAGTTCCATGTTATGCGTTACGACCACGAATGTCATCCCCAAGTCCTTGTTCAGAGACACCAGGAGTTCGCCAATCATTTTACCCGTCTTTTCGTCCAGGTTTCCGGTGGGTTCATCGGCCAAAAGGGCCTTGGGCCGCAGGAGAATGGCTCTTGCGATGGCCGCCCGCTGGCGTTCGCCGCCGGAAAGGGTCGTCACCGTGAACTCCATTCGTTTGCCAAGCCCCACCATCATCAAGGCCTCGCGGGCCAGCTCCAGGGATTCCTCCCGGGATTTCCCGGCCACAAGACCGGGCATGGCGACGTTCTCCAGGGTCGTAAACTCCGACAACAGGTGGTGAAACTGAAAGACGAACCCGATGTCCTTGTTGCGGAGCGCGGCCCTGCGCCTGTTGTCGAACTTGCCTATGTCCTGCCCCAAGAAGAAGATGTTGCCGCTCGTGGGGGAGTCCAAGGTGCCGAGCAGGTGCAGCAGGGTCGTTTTGCCCGAACCCGAAGTGCCGCAAATGGCGATGGATTCGCCGGGCATGACGGTCAGGTCTATCCCTGCCAGCACAGTAAGGCGCTCAGCGGGACCAGCAAATTCCTTGCCAACCTTGTTCAGGAGATATAGCGGCTCTTTACTCATAACGCAAGGCGTCCGATGGTTTGAGGGACGCGGCTCTTCTGGCCGGGTACAAGGTGGACAAAAAACACAGGGCGAGAGCGGCCACACCGATGAGCGTCAGGTCCAGGGCCTCCAGCCGCACGGGCAGGTAATCCACCGGGTACACATCGCTAGGCAGCTTGATGAATTGATATTTTTTGAGCAAAAGCGCCACGGGCACGCCGATGCCGTATCCCAAGGCCGTGCCCACCACGCCGATGAAGCTGCCCTGGTACATGAAGATGCGGCGGACCATGTTCTCGTCCGCGCCAAGGCTCATGAGCACGGCGATGTCCTTGGTCTTCTGCATCACCAGCATGACGAGCATGGTGACGATGCTGAAGGAGCCCACCAGCACGATCATCGTCAAAATAATGAACAGGGCGGTTTTTTCCAGCTCCAGCGCGGCAAAGAGGTTGGCGTTCATCTCCTGCCAGTTGCGCACGTAGACCGGGTACTCGTGCAGCTTGGAGCGCAGCAGCTCGCTCACCTCGCCCGCCTTGTACACGTCGGCCAGGCGGATCTCCAGCCCGGTGACGATGTCGTCCTTGAAGCCCAGCAGGTTGCGCGCCGCGTCCACGGTCACGTAGCCCAGGGTGGCGTCGTACTCGAACATGCCGGTGCGGAAGATGCCCGCCACGCGGAACACGCGGATCTTGGGCGTGAACCCGACGGAGCTCTGCGTGCCCGTGGGCGAAAGCAGGTTCACCATGCCGCCCACGGTGAGGCCGAGGCGCTTGGCCATTTCCGCGCCGATGACCACGCCGGGCAGGCCGTCCTTCTCGCCCAGGTCGCTCACGCTGCCGGCGACCATGTCTTTGGAGAGGCTCAGCACCTGCTCGGAGGTGCTGGGGTCGATGCCGCGCAGCACCACGCCCTTCACGCCGCCGTTGGTGGAGAGCATGACCTCGGAGTAGACGAAGGGCGTGACGCCCTTGACGCCGGGCACAGTGCGGCAAATGTCGGAAACCTTCTGGTAGTCGCGGATGCCGCCGGTGAAGGCGCTGACGATGACGTGGGCGTTGACGCCCAGAATCTTGTCGCGCAGGTCTTTGGTGAAGCCGTTCATGACGCCGATGACCACGATGAGTGCGGCCACGCCAAGGGCCACGCCGCACACGGCAAAGAGCGAGATCACCCCGATGAACGACTGCTTGCGCAGCGCGAAGATGTAGCGCAGGGCGACGAAGAATTCGAAGTTCATGCAGGACCGGCGGCCGGTGCGGCCACGGCTGTGTTGCCCGCGTTCTGGGCCGTTTCGGGCCGCAGCAGCGGGAACAGGATGACCTCGCGGATGGAGGCGGAATCGGTCAGCAGCATAACGAGCCGGTCGATGCCGACGCCCTGGCCGGCGGCCGGGGGCATGCCGTATTCAAGGGCGCGCACGTAGTCCTCGTCCATGAAATGCGCCTCGTCGTCGCCCGCGGCCTTCTCCTTCACCTGCTCCTCGAAGCGGCCGCGCTGATCCACGGGGTCGTTCAATTCGCTGAAGGCGTTGCCCAGCTCACGGCCGACCATGAAGAGCTCAAAGCGGTCGGTGATGTCCGGGTTCTGCTCGTTGCGGCGGGACAAAGGCGAAATGTCCGTGGGGTAATGATAAATGAAGTGCGGCTGGATAAGCTTGGGCTCCACCAGGATGTCGAAGAGCTTGGCCTGCAGCTTGCCCAGCTTCTCGCCCTTGATGACCTTTTCTCCGCTCTTGCGCACGATGGCGGCGCAGCGGTCATAGTCGTTGTAGTCTTCCGGGGAGACGCCGCCGATCTTCTCGATGGAATCGTGGAAGCTCAGGCGCGTCCACTTGCCCGGCGTCAGGTCGATCTCGTTGCCCTGGTAAGGCACGACGGTCGAGCCGCACACATCGCGGGCAATGGTGGAGATCATGTCCTCGGTCAGGTCCATCAGGTCGCGGAAGTCCGCATAGGCCCAGTAGAACTCAAGCATCGTGAACTCGGGGTTGTGCCGGGTGCTGATGCCCTCGTTGCGGAAGTTGCGGTTGATCTCGTAGACCTTCTCAAAACCGCCCACGAGCAGTCGCTTCAAGTACAGCTCCGGGGCGATGCGCATGTACAGCTTCATGTCGAGCGCGTTGTGGTGCGTCTCAAACGGCTTGGCCGTGGCGCCGCCGGGAATGGGCTGCATCATGGGCGTCTCGACCTCGAGGAAGCCCTTGGCGTCGAGGTAGTTGCGCAGGCCGCGCACGATCATGGTGCGCTTGCGGAAAATCTCGCTGGTCTTCGGCGTCACGATGAGGTCCACGTAGCGCTGGCGGTAGCGCATCTCCATGTCCTTCAAGCCGTGGTACTTCTCCGGCAGGGGGCGCATGGACTTGGTGACCAGGCTGACGGCCTTGGCGCGCAGGGTGAGCTCGCCGGTCTTGGTGCGGAACAGGTCGCCCTCGACTCCGATGATGTCGCCGATGTCGAATTTTTTGAAGAGCTGGTAGGCATCCTGGCCCAGTTCGTCGCGCGCGACGAAGACCTGCATGGATTCCGAGGCGTCCAACATCTTAATGAAGGTGACTTTGCCGAAGGACCGCAGGGAGGTCATGCGGCCAGCCACGAGGAACACCTTGCCGACCTCGGCCAGGGCGGCCTCGTCCAAGTCGGAGTATGCCGAAAGGATGTCGCCGATGTGCGTGTCCTTGCGGAAGGTGTTCGGATACAGTTGCTGGTCCGCGTCGAGCAGGGCGCAAGCCTTGTCGATGCGGTTTCGCAGGACGTCGTTATACTCGTCGCGGGCGGCGAGCGCGTCGGCCAGGGGCTTGAAGCGCCCGGCGTGCTGCGACCCGGCGCCGTACTTCGCCGCGCCGTTGTCGTTTGCGTTATCGGCCAAAACGGATGTCTCCCTGGGCTGTGCGGGCTCTAAAAAATGTCTCGAACTTGACGCATGGATACGCTGACTGCCTATGCCATACGCTCCGGGCAGTCAAGGGCGGGAGATACTCCCGGCGATAAATGAAGTCAAAGCCAAAGATTCGGGCGCAATTTTCACCGCCTTTGCATTTCCTCGCAAAAAATCCTTGACCTGGCGAGTCCGTTCGGCGTAATGAGTCCTCCGCCGCATGAAGCGGCAATTCCCCGGTAGCTCAATCGGCAGAGCGGGTGACTGTTAATCACTAGGTTCGCGGTTCAAGTCCGTGCCGGGGAGCCAGAGAGCTCGAGGGGTTAGGTAGAAATGCCTAACCCCTTTTTTAGTGGGTCAATCAAATAGTCAATCATTCTTCAGACACACTCAGTGAGCCTTCACGACAGTCGGCACCCCAGATGCAGAACCGTCTCCCCTTCCGCCTGCCCGCTCTACCCTGTTCACCGTTCGTTAGGCAGTAGCCGCTCTCGGCCCGCTAGAGCACTCTGGTTGAAATCGACCTCGGTGAGCATCCAGGGCTGCCGGATGCTGAAACGAATGGCGATGAAAAGAGGACGCAGGAAGACAAGGCCGTGTCCCGCGTTTGGCTTTGGTGTTGAACAGCGTGCCCACTCAGGCGGCGTTGTGTTCAATATTGACTGGACAAGATACTCACCCCTTCAGGCTCTCCGGCATTCCCTCCACAAAAGCCCTCACTTCGTCGCGCACGCGCCGGTACACATCGAGAATGGCCTCTTCTCCGGACTCCGGGGGGAGGCTCGCGGCCAGCTTGGGTGGATCGTCGAAGCCTTTGTGGATGCGCTTGGTCGCACCGGGAAAATAGGGGCAGTTCTCATTGGCGCTGTCGCAAACCGTGACCACGTAGTCGAAGGGAATCCTGGGCAACTCGTCCACGAGCTTGGAACTCTGACCCGAGATGTCCACCCCGGCCTCGGCCATGACGCGCACAGCATAGGGGTTCATGCCGTGGCGCTCAATGCCCGCCGAGTACGGCTCGAAAGCATCGGACTTCAGCGCCCGGGTCCAGCCCTCGGCCATTTGGCTGCGGCAGGAGTTGCCCGTGCACAGGAAAAGGATGCTGCTCTTGGCGTTGGTCATGGTCAGCTACCTCGTGAAGGGGTCTTGGCCGGCAAAGGGCTCGTTGAAGGGACGTTCCACATGCTCACGGATGTAGTCCCGGATGGCGCGGACCTGTGCGAGCTTCGCCTCGTGTGTGCCCTCGACCGTGGCCGGGTCCGGGAAGGGCCAGTGCCACCGGTTGGTCACCCCGGGGAAGATGGGGCAGCGGCCTTCGGATTCGCTGTCGCACACGGTGATGACATAGTTGTAGAGATGCCCGGCTTTGAACAGCTCGAACACGCTTTGGGGCTTCTTGTGCGCAAGGTCGATGCCAACCTCGCGCATGACCTCGACCACCAGCGGGTTGACCTCGGTGGCGGGCTCCAGGCCTGCGCTCTCCACTTCGAAGGAATCCCCGGCGAATTTGCGCAAGAACTCCTCGGCCATCTGGCTGCGCCCGCTGTTCTGGGTGCAGATGAACAGAACCTTGAGCTTGTCCATGAAGAGCCTCCTACGGCTTGCAGGTGACGTGGCACACGCCGCCCGGCGTCTCCACGGCGTACGGGAAGTACTTGCGCTTCAGCCACAAGGCCACGTTCACTAGGCCGATGAGCACCGGCACCTCCACCAACGGCCCGATGACCGCGGCGAAGGCCTGGCCGGAATCGATGCCGAACACGGCCACGGCCACGGCGATGGCCAGTTCGAAGTTGTTGGAGGCGGCAGTGAAGCTCAGGGTGGCGGACTGCTCGTAGGTGGCTCCGGCCTTCATGGACAGCCAGAACGACACCAGGAACATGGCCAGGAAGTAGATGAGCAGCGGCAGGGCGACGCGCAGCACGTCGAAGGGCAGCTGCACGATGTACTCGCCCTTGAGGGAGAACATGACCAGGATGGTGAAGAGGAGCGCGATGAGGGTCATGGGACTGATCTTCGGCACGAAGACCTCCTCGTACCACTGCTTGCCCTTGAGCTTGAGCCCGATGACGCGGGAGAGGAGCCCGGCCAGGAAGGGGATGCCCAGGTAGATGAACACGCTCTCCGCGATTTGGCCCATGGAGATGTCAACCACCACGCCTTTGAGTCCCAGCCACTGGGGCAGGATGGTGATGAACACCCAGGCGTAAACGGAGAAGAAGAGCACCTGGAAGATGGAGTTGAAGGCCACCAGTCCGGCGCAGTATTCGCGGTCGCCGCTCGCCAGGTCGTTCCAGACGATGACCATGGCGATGCAGCGCGCCAGGCCAATGAGGATGAGGCCGACCATGTAGTCGTGCTGCCCAGACAGGAAGGTGACGGCGAGCAGAAACATGAACACCGGGCCGATTATCCAGTTCTGCACCAGGGACAAGGCCAGCACCTTGCCGTTGCGGAATACCTTGCCCAACTCCTCGTAGCGCACCTTGGCCAACGGCGGATACATCATGAGAATGAGTCCCACGGCGATGGGCACGTTGGTGGTGCCGCTCTGGAAGCGGCCCATGAACTCGCGTACGCCGGGCCACAGGTAGCCGCCCAGCACGCCCGCGAACATGGCGGCGAAAATCCACACGGTGAGATAGCGGTCCAGAAAGGACAGACGCTTGGTGACGGACTCGCTCATACGGTCTCCTTGTGTTTGCCCCGAAGCCGCTCGGCGGCGATGCGGCCGGCACGCACGATCAATTCATCGGACAGGGCCTCGTATTCCTGCCCCTCCACGATGAGGGTACGACAATCGGTCTGCTGGCCCAGCAGCTCACAGCAGGATTGACAATAGCTCAGACCCGCCTGCGCCTCGAGCAGTTCCTCAAAGGGCACGCCGTTGAAGAACACCCGATTGCTTTCCGCCACGGCAAAGGGCGGCAGGGCCTTCTCCTCCAGCCGGATGGCGCCCCCCTGCGGGGCGAGTTCCTCGGCCAGCCGCGCAACGGCCCTGCGCACCGCGTCGCCGGTGTCGCCGCAGCGCTCGCAGGTTGCGCCTCCCACCACGAGCCGTTGCCAGAGGACGACCAGTTCAGCCTTGGAGGACGCGCTCACCATAGCGGAGGCGTGCGACATCATGACTTCTCTCCTGTGCCGGTTGCGTTACCGGAAGACGCGCCGCAGGGCTTGCCCACAGCGCGGGATGTGCGTCCAGCGCAGGCCTTGCCTTCGGAGCACGGGTTTTCCGCTTCCATCTCGTCCAGCAGCGCGCCAAGTTCGGGGTCTGCTTCCAACCAGCCCGGCAGGTGCGCCAGGAGCGTTGCCACACAGAGCGAGTCCGGGGCCTCCGGCAGCCGGTAGTGGACCCAGACGCCCTCCTTGCGGGCCAGGATCAGCCCGGCGTCCTGGAGCACACGAAGGTGGCGCGACACCGTGGGCTGGGCGAGGCCAAGCAGATCGACGATTTCGCACGCGCACATCTCGCGTTTCCTCAGCATCATGAGGATGGAGACCCGGCTCGCGTCCGACAAGGCCTTCATTACTTGCACGAAGTTTTGCATTTCCCCCCCCAATAATGTATATATAGCAATATAGCTATACATATGGGATGTCAAGACGCCCCCAACCGTTGCGCCTTGAAGCATAGGCACGCAGGCGCTGCACCACCCGCATGCCGTGGATGCGCAACTACTTGAGGAAGCCGCGCGCCTTCATCATGGCGCACGGGTCCTGCCGTCTGACCGGCAAAGTGATACCCTTGGCCTTCGCTTTTTCCTCCATCACCTGGTGGTGCTCCGTGACGTAGGCCTCGCAGGAGGCAACGTCTGTGAAGGAGCGCAGCTTGGTCTGATGCTCGATGCGCTCTTGAGCCGTCATGAGCTGCCAGCCGTAGGTGTTTTGCTGGTTGCTGGAAAAGCGCCCGCCTCCACCTCCTCCACCGCCACCGCCGCCCCCTCTGGCAAAGGCAGCAGTGGACCCCAAAGCGACGACGAGGGTCAGGACGGTGATGCTCAGAATGCGTTTCATGGTGTTCTCCCGTGGTGGCATGGTTTGATCAACGGTTGTCGCATGTCAGGAGACAGGGCAACGGAGTGGATCATTGCTGCATCATGCTCCCGCATCACCTCCCACGCCGGCGGCGGCAGCCCCTCGAAGCCTCGCCCGGTGCACCCAGGCGGCGCCCAGGGCCAGGATGACGAACAGCCCGTCGCGAAAGATGTACCAGAGCATGGGCGAGGACTCCTCCCGGGTGGTGGAGAAGCAGCCGCAGCCCACGTCGATGCCGCGGAAATAGTTGACCACCAGGGTGATCCAGAAGGTGATGAGCAGCGCGTTCACGAGCAGCAGGGTTCCCTCGCGCAGCCGACCCGCAAGCAGCAGCACGCCCAACATCAGCTCAAGCCACGGCAGGATGATGGCCGGGATGTTCACCAGGATGTCCGGCAGGATGCGGTAGTCCCGCACCACGGCGGAAAAATCCTTGGGGTGGAGAATCTTGTCCCAGCTCGCGTAGATGAAGATGCCGGCCAGGGCCACACGCACAGCGACATCCGCGATGGTTATTTTCCGCACTGCCTGCACATGGCCTCGCTTTGCGCGGGGGTGAAGCCGCTCATGCCGCCCCTTTCCGTGGGCAGTTTCTCGTTGTTCCAGAGCGTCCAGCCGTTCTTGAGCACCAGGACGTTCTTGTAGCCGGCGGCGCGCAGTTGCTCCGCGAGCTTGTGGCTCAACGGGCAGTGCTCACCGTCGCAATAGGTGATGATGGCTTCAAAGCCGTCCAGACGCGGCTTGAGGGTCTTGAACAGGAACTGGAACTCGGCAGGGGGAATGCAGAGCGCGCCAAGGACATGGCCCTGCTGGAACTCGTACTGCGTGCGGGCGTCCACGAACACTGCCCGCTTGGTGATGTACAGCATGGCCGCGTCTTTGATGTTGATCTCACTGCCGCCCTGGTCGAGCTTGACGGAGCTCTGCCCGGCATTGAGCAGGGGCAGGCCATCCGGCCGGAAGTAATCCACTTCCAAGCCAATGATTGTGGCCAGGGTGAGGATGCCCAAGGCCTGGGCCAACGCTTTGCGAAAAAGGATCATCTTCCCTCCCTGATATGTACGCTTGTTTCCCTGGGTCGCTCAGTTCAGGCTCGACTCCAGAAAGGGCCGGGCTATGAAGTAGATGCCGAGCAGCCCGACGCATACGCCCGCGCCGCGCCGCACCCACTGGCTGCCGCCGGAGAACACCTTCTGTTCCATGATGCGCCGGGCCAGGGCCGCGGAACTGCCCGCGATGACGATTGGCAGGCAATGCCCCAAGGCGAAGGCCAGGATGAGCCCCACGCCCGTGAGCACCTGGTCCTGCACCGTGATGACGGCAAGGAGCGGGGCCAAAAACCCGAAGGTGCAGGAGCCGGACAAAAGCCCGTAGCCAAGGCCCATGATGAGCGCGCCGGAGATGCCTCGCACCTTGAGCTTCGACATGAGCCCGCCGGAGAGCTTGCAGGAGGCCACGCCCAGCATGTCCAGCGCCACGTAGACGAGCACCAGGCCCACGGCGATGGTCCAATAGGGGCCGACATCGCCCAGCATACGGCCCAGGAGCGAGCAGGCCACGCCCACCAAGGCGATGGTGATAAACAGGCCAGAGGTGAAGGCGATGGCGTAGCGCGCGGCCTCACGGCCTTCCACCAGCTTGCCCTGCCCGGCCACGTAGCCAACGATGAGCGGTATGGATGCCAGGTGGCAGGGGCTGAAGAGCACACTGATGAGCCCCCACAGGAAGCTACCCGCGTAGGCGATCGTGGAGCCATCGGTCATCCAGGCGTTCACGGCTAGCAGAAACTGATCAAACATGGGCAATACTCCATTATGTCACGCGGCGGCACCGCGAGGCGGTTCATCTGTCCAGGGTGACCCGGAACGCTTGTTCGTGGAGTGGGTAGACGTTGCCGGGCCGGGGCTGGTAGCTCAAGGCCACCTTCACCACCACTTCCCGTGTATTGGCCGGCAGGGCGATCTCCAGAGTCTCCTCCTTGGCGGCAAAGGGCTGAATGGTCGTGTCTCGAAGGAAGCCGAGCTTCTTGTCCGGTCCCAGCATCATCTCGCCGCCCAGACTGTCACCCGCCTGGGGCATGTAGTAGCGCGCGGTGCGATAAATATTTCTGCCATCAAGGGTTTCCGCCGTCACATCCAGGACGACCTTTGTCTTGGAGGGTCAGCCATCCGGGATGCGGTGCCCGGCCTTGTTGGTGATTTTGGTCTGCACCACCACCATGGGCCGCTTGTCCTCCTCCTTGGGCTGGAAGGTGTAGCCCATGACGCGCACGTCCATGGGCAGCGCGGCCTTGTATAAGGCGGAAGTCTCCTCGCGGTTGTTGAAATTGGGCGGCATGTAGTGGTTCTTGTCCGGCATGTGGCAGTCCTGGCAGGTCTGGCTGCCGCCGGTGGGAATGTAGGCGTGCAGGTAGCTGCCATAGAGCGTTGCGCACTGTTGCGGGTTCTTGAAATCCAGCACAGGGCCCAACCCGTGGCACTGGCCGCAGATGAGCGGGTTCTTCAAGAGTGCGCTCTTCTTGACCGGGCTGCCCGGGTGGCTGGGGATGGTCTTGGACCCGTAGAGCACGCCCTTTTCCGGCCGACCATGCACCACGGCCTTGTCGCCGTGGCACACGAGGCAGCCGATGTTCAACTGGCGCAGGGTGGCCTTGTCACCTTTCTGGATGGCCTGGGCCAGTTCATCGAAGACCGCCTCGGAAACTCCGGGCTCCAGCATCTGCGGCAGGTGGCACTTGACGCAGATGAGATTCTCCCGCGTGGCCTTCTCGCCCTTTTTAAGGGCCAGCGGGCCTTCTTTGAGGTAGCGCGTGAGGAAGACCTGGTCGTCCATGCCCATGAGCGGTCGCGAGTGCTGCGACTTGGACCACTGGTCGTAGATCTTCTCGTGACACTCCTTACAGCTTTCGGAGCTGTACCGGGATATGAGCCCCTTGAGCGAGGTGATCTCGGGCTTCTTCACTTCCCCCCGAGCCTGGACTTGGGCCTGGGCCAGGGCCGGGACGACCCAAAGCGTCACTCCGAGCAGTATGGGCAGAATCTGTCTCATGGTTCCCCCACGCGCAACATGTTCGAACTACTTCGCCAGCAGCTTGTTCAACTGGTCGGTGATGGCCTTCTTCTCCATGAAGCCTTCGTGGCGCGCCACCTCTTTGCCCGTCTTGTCGAAGAATATCTGGGTGGGAATGGACCGGATGCCGAACCTCTTGGCCGGTGCGTTGTCCTCGCGCACATCGAGGAAAACCACGGCGGCCTTGCCCCTGTATTCCTTTTCCAACTCCTCCAGGATGGGAGCCATCATCTTGCAGGGGATGCAGGTCTTGGCGCCCAGGTCCACCATGGTGACCATGCCCTTCACGGGGACGGCCTGCGGCGAAGCGGCAAGGGCGGCAGTGGCGGAGAACAGGCCGAGCATCAGCATCAACAGCAATTTCTTCACGTGAATCTCCAAGCGGTTAGAGGTTGGCACAGCCTTACGGCAAAGGCCATCATTGAATGGTCTTCGCAATCAACTCGACGACAAGCGGAAACAAATTCCCGGCAATGATCTGCGCGCCTTTCTCATTCGGGTGCGCGCCATCCGCCTGCACAAATTCCGGCCTTCCAAAGAGCCCTGTTCCAAGAAGCGGGTACAGGGTGGCGCCATGCTTTGCGGCCTGGCGCGGGAAGATCGCGGCGAACTCGTCCCGGTACTCGGGGCTCTTGCCGCGCACAGCGCGCGCGCCTATCAGCAGAATCTTGGCCCCTTCGGCTTGTATCCGCGTAAGCATGGCGTCCAGATTCTCCTCAACCTGCGCGGGGTCTTTTCCTTGCAGCCCGTCATTGGCCCCCAGCGCAACGATGACGATATCCGGGCGGGACGGAGCTTTCGGCGGGAAATAGGCGGCCAGCCGGGCGCGACCTTCCGCCGTGGTGTCTCCGCTGACGCCGGCGTTGATGATCTGCACCGCGTGGCCGTCTTTGCGCAGCATGGACTCAAGCACGCTGGGGAAGGACTGCTCGACCGGCAAGCCGTAACCAGCCGCCACGCTGTCGCCCACGACGAGGATAGTGACGGGGCGAGGAGCCTGTGCCGACGCTACGGAACCAGGCTCGGCGGATAGGGCTGCGCTGGCGGAGAAAAGGCTGAGCGCGAACAGCAAAATCATCGCCTTCATGGGACGCTCCTTACGATTCATGGTCACAACGCCCGCATCACGGCTTCGGCTTGACGTCGGGCTGGCCTTCCGCTTTTGCGGGTTCCGCCTTCTTGGGCTCCAGCACCGCCACCTTTGCCCCAGCGGCCAGGGAGTCCGAGGGGTTCACGATGACGCGGTCCTTGGGGGTGATGCCGGAGGCGATCTCGATGGTCTGGCCGAAGTCGCGGCCAAGGGCCACCTTGCGCAACTCCACCGTGCCATCCGGCTGCACAACGCCGACCTGCGGCCCATCGGCGCGGAAGAGCAGCGTGTTCGACGGCAGGGTCAGCGCGGCGTCGAGCTTGGCCTCGGTGAAGCGCACCTGGGCATATCCGCCGGACATGATCTTGCCCTGCGAGTTGTCCACCTCAAGCTCCACCTGCATGGTTCGCGAGGTGTCCGTGAAGGAGCCGGCCGAGCGGATGACCTTGGCCGTGAAGACCTGGCCGGGGAACTCCGGCAGGTTCACCTCGGCGGCCTGGCCTGCTTCTATGCCCCTGGCCATGGCCTGGGGCACCTGCACGAACACCCGCAGGCGGTTGGTCTGCGCCAGGTGGAACAGTTCCTTGGTCCCGCCGGCCACGATGAGGTCGCCGGAGTCGATGTTGCGGGCCGTGATGGTGCCGCTGAAGGGCGCGGTGATGCGCGAGAAGGAGCGCACTTCCTGCAGGCGGCGCACATCGGCCCGAGCGGCGTCGGCCGTGGCGGCCTTAAGCTTGTGGTCCGCCAGTTTTTCAGAGGCTTCCTGGTCACTGACGCTTTGGCTCTTGAGGAGCTGCTCCCAGCGGGCCGCCGTGGACTTGGACAAGCCGAGGGAGGCCTCGGTCTGCTTGAGCTGGGCGCGGGCGCGCTCAAGGTCTTGGCCTGCCTCGGGGGTGTCGATTTCGGCCAGCAACTGGCCTTCCTTCACCTCCATGCCGATGTCCACGTAGCGGCGCTTCAAATAGCCGTTGGCCCGCGAGTAGATCGGGGCCTCGATCCAGGGCTTGATTTCGCCCGGAATGGCCAGCCCGCCCCCGCCCTTGGCCGACAGGGCCGAAACAACAGAGACAGTGGGCAAGCTCAGGGCCTTGTTCTCCGCGCTGAGCGCGACCCGTTGCCGGAAGCGCCCCACGAGCCCCACGCCGACCAGGAAGAGGAGCACCAGGATCAGCACGACCTTTGGGCGGGAGAGTCGGCCGCGCAGCCGGGCGAAGCCCGATGGTATTGGGGCGGCGGCGGGGGCGGGAGACTGCTCCGGCGCGAGTTCTTTGTCTTCTGGATTCATGGCATACCTCAGGATTCCACGGGATCGGGCAGGCGGACGGCATCGTCCAGTTGTCCGGGTTGGGTTTTGCGGTGCAGCAGGCTGAACACCACGGGCACGAAAAGGAGCGTGGCCACTGTGGCCAGGCCCAGGCCGCCGATGACCGCACGACCGAGGGCGGCGTTTTGCTCACCGCCATCCTCCAGGGCCAGGGCCATGGGCAGCATGCCGATGATCATGGCCAGGGCCGTCATGAGCACCGGGCGCAGACGCCCAACGGCGGCCTCGCGGGCGGCGGTGACGGGGTCGAGGCCCTGGCGGAGCTTCTCGCGGGCGAAGCTCACCAGCAGCACGGAATTGGCCGTGGCCACGCCGAGACTCATGATGCCGCCCATGAGCGCCGGGACGCTTAGGGTGGTGAAGGTGAGGTAGAGCGCCCAGATGACGCCGGCCAAGGCAGCGGGCAGCGCGGTGATGATGATGAAGGGGTCGAGCCAGCTCTGGAAGTTGACCACCAAGAGCAGGTAGATAAGCGCCATGGCCATGACCATGCCGATGCCCAGGCCCGTGAAGCTTGAACTCATTGTCTCTGCCTGTCCGCGCAGTCGGATGAAGCTGCCCTTGGGCAGGTCCTTCTGGGCCTGGGCAACCAGGGGCCGGATGTCGCTCAGGACCCCGCCCAAATCGCGCCCGCTGATGCCGCCGAAGACATCAATGACCGGCATAACGTTGTAATGCGAGAACACCGGAGAGCCGTCCAGACGCTGCATGGTGGCCACGTTGGCCAGGAGTTGGGCCCCACTCTTGCCCGCCTGTCCACCATTGAGCGGTATGGACTTGAGGGCGGCCACCGAGCCCATGGGATACTCCGGCACGCGTATGTTCACCGCATACTGGATGCCATTTTTCGGATTGAGCCAGTAGTTGGGTGCCACTTGGCTGGTGCCGGAGAGGCTTTGGAGCACCGCATTGGCCACGTCACGCTGGGTCAGGCCCATTTGCGAAGCCCTGGTCCGATCCACGGAGAACAAAAGCTCCGGCTGGTCCACCGGCTGCTGTAGGCGCAGGTCAACCGCACCAGGAATCCTGCGGATTTTCTCCATGAGCGTGCTGGCCACGGCCCGGCTCTTCTCCCGGTCCTTGCCCACAATCTGGATGTCGAAGGGCGCGGGGATGCCGAAGTTGATGGTCTGGTTCACGATGTCCGCAGGCAGAAAATAGAAGGTCGTGCCCGGGAACTCTTGGTTGAGACGCAGACGTAGGCGGCGCACGTGCTCATCAGTGGGAGAGTGCCCGTGGTTCAACGAGACCAGCACGTCTCCGTCGCGGGTGCCGGTCAGGCCGTTGTCGATGTAGGTCAGCGGGATGCCACCGTAGGGCATGCCGATGTTGTCCAAAATGCCGGAAATTTCTTTGACCGGGATCTCTTCACGGATGACGGCCTCGACCCTGTCCACGAGCTGGGTCGTTTCCTCGATGCGGGAGCCGCCAGGAGCGCGGACATGCAGCCGGAACTGCCCGGCGTCCACCGCGGGGAAGAAGTCCTGCCCCAGCACGGGCACTAGGAGCCAGCTTCCGACGCAGAAGGTCATGAACAGCAGGACGAAGCGGCCCCTGCGCTCCATGACCCTGGCCAGAAAGCCTTCATAGCCCGTGCGGAGCTCGGCATAGCGGGCCTCGAAGCGGAGCTGGAGCGTCACAAAGGGACGCAGCCAGGGCTTGGCCGTGACGGGGTCGACGGCGTGACCGCCATACTGAATGTTCCGATAGAACCACATGACCAGCGTGGGGATGAGCGTACGCGAGAGCAGATAACTCGCCAGCATGGCGAAGACCACGGCCTCGGCAAAGGGCACGAACAGGAAACGCGCCACGCCGGACAGGAAGAACATGGGCACGAAGACGATGCAAATGCAGAGCGTGGAAACGAAGGCTGGCAGGGCGATTTCCTGCGCACCGTCGAGAATGGCTTGGATGTTCGGCTTGCCCAGCGCCATTTGTCGGTGAACGTTTTCGATTTCCACCGTGGCGTCGTCCACCAGGATGCCCACGGCCAAAGCCAGGCCGCCCAGGGTCATCAGGTTAATGGTCTCGCCAAGAGCGCTCAAAATGGCGAGGGACGTGAGCACGGAGAGCGGGATGGACAGACCTATGATGAATGTGCTGCGCCAGGAGCCGAGGAACAGCAGCACCATGACCGCCGTGAGCCCGGCGGCGATGACGCCCTCGCGCACCACGCCGTTTATGGCCGTGCGCACGAAGATCGATTGATCGGCGAACTCCTTGGTCTCCAGTTCCGGCGGCAGGCCGCTCAATATCTGCGGCATGGCCTTTTTCACGCCCTCAACCACGCTCAAGGTGGAGGCCGCGCCGCTCTTGAGGATGGTCAAAAGCACGCCGCGCACGCCGTCCAGCCGGACCACGTTCTGCTGCGGCTGATAGCCGTCATGCACCTGGGCCACGTCGCCCACGCGGATCACCGCGCCGCCGACATTCTTGACGGGGATGTCATTCATGGCCGCGATGGTCTGGGCGTTGCTGTTCAGGGAGACGTTGTATTCGGTGTCGCCGATCTTGGCCGTGCCGGAGGGCAGCACAAAATTTTGAGCGGTGAACGCGTTCACAACATCCTGCGTGGTCAGGTTCTTGGCTTCCAAAGCGGCCAGGTTGATGTCCACGGCCACGACGCGTGCCTTGCCGCCGAATGGATAGGGGATCGAAGCGCCGCGTACGGTGGAAAGCCCCACCTTGACCCGGTTCATGGCCAGGTCCTGCAACTCCTGCTCGGAGAGCGTTTTGCTCGCCAGGCTGTATTGCAGGATGGGCACCGAGGAAGCGTTGTAGCTGATGATGAATGGCGGGGTGGCCCCGGTGGGCAAGAACTTGAGCGCCGCCTGTCCGCTGGCCGTTATCTGCGCCACAGCAGCGTCCACCGAGGCCCCCGGCTGGAGGAACACCTTGATGACGCCCGCGCCGTTGTACGCGGTGGACTCCATGTGCTCGATGTCGTTGGTCAGGGTGCTGATCATGCGCTCGTGGTTGTAGACGATGCGCTCCTCGACCTCCTTGGCGTTCAGGCCGTTGTAGACCCAGACCACGCTGACGACGGGGATGTTGATATTGGGGAAGATGTCCGTCGGCGTGCGGAGCAGGATGAACGGCGTGAGCAGCAGGAGCAGGAGCGCCGCCACGACGAAAGTGTAAGGGCGACGCAGCGCCAGACGAACAATCCACATGGGCGAGTCCTTTATCCGCGAGTATGAGCAAAAAACTTTACGTTCACATGATTGAGTCTCACATGGTTGGAGATATTCAAGGGGGACCGCTGGCACGAGGAGCTGGCAGGCGTGTGCCGTATATCCAGAGCAGGCCCAGAGCCAACGCTGCCATCAGTCCGTGACCGAGCAGATGCGCGGCATTGAAGCGCCTCCCCATTTCCAACCAGCGCAGGCACAGGCAGTCCACATCGGCGCCCTGGGCCAAAGCCCAGGCAAGGGCCGCCAGGGCGCCGGTGGAAAGCAACGCCGTCACGCTCAATGCAGAGCGCTGGCAAAACCCAAAAATGAGCAGGCTGCCGAGGACCATCTCGACAAAGGGCAGCCCCATGCTGACGGGCAGCACCAGAGGCTCCGGGACCATGCCATAGCTCGCAACGACGCGGACGAACTGCTCCGGCAGGCTCACCTTGATGAGGCTGCCTACGAACAATGCGCCCCCGAGGAGCAGACGGCAGATGTCCCGAAGCTTCATGGCGAGCTACCTTAACCGGCCTTTTTGACCTTTGCGGCCATGGTGGTCGTTGAGTCCGTGGCACAGCTGCATACCGTGACGTTGCCGGCATCGCTGGCTGCCCCAGCGCCTTCGCGGGCTGCCTCCTTAATGCGCTGCACGTCTTCTTCCCGCACCACGAGCTGCGGATCTTTGACCTTTTCAATCCCCAGAGCCGTGGCCACGACATAGCGCCCGGGCGTGATGCCTTCGCGGTCCAGAATGGCCTTGGCGCAACCCACGGGGCAGCCGTCAAGGACGACCATCTCCTCCACGTCGCGCGCGGACTGGACAAACCCCTGGAGCCCGGCGCCGATGCCGACCAGACAGTACATCTTGCCAAAGCCTTCGCGGGTCAGTTCCACGGCAGCCTGGTTCGTGGCCTGGCCCACATTGGACCCGCCGGAACAGGCCAGAATCATCCGCTGCTTTGAGGAAGAACAACAACTCTTGGACATATGCCTCTCCTTGCTCGCGCGCGGTTATTTGCCGATCCAGGCCAGTACGTCTTTCTTCGTGGGCACCTTGCCGCTCACCTTCACCTGACCGTCGATGACCACGGCCGGGGTGGCGAACACGCCAAGCGCGGCCATCTCCTGGAAGTCGGACACCTTGGTCACGTTCGCGGCCACGCCGGACTCTGCCAAAGCCTCGCGGACGATCTTCTCCGCCTCGTGGCATTTCGGGCAGCCAGGGCCCAGTACTTTGATATCCATCGCTTCCTCCCAATGTTGGCTCATGTGGGCCAATGTCGGCCCATGAAGGCCAATGTTGCGGGTGATTCACCAGGGCGGGATACACCCGCCGCCTCAGGCAACTGTTGGGATTACGCGCGCATGTGCAAAGCTGCATGTTTCCATATCGCTATTTAGCAATTAACGTGCCGCGCAAGAATCCCATCATTCAAGTAATTTAAAGAGTGTGCATAGTGCAAGGATTCGCCAAACGGAACTGCACGTGCAAATGGATGCACGTGTGTGCAGGCTTATATGATGGCGTTGAACAGGAACCCCACGAGCATGATGCCCGCGCCCACGACCCCGGCAAAGACCAAGATGAGCCGGGGCTTGAGCACCTTACGCAGAATGACCATCTCCGGCAGCGAGAGCGCGATGACCGCCATCATGAAGGCCAGCACCGTGCCCAGCGCCGCGCCCTTCTCCAGAAGCGCCTGCACCACAGGAATGATGCCGGCGGCGTTGGAATACATGGGAATGCCCAGAAGCGTCGCGGCGGGCACGGACCACCAGGCCTCCTTGCCCATGATCGAGGCCAGCACGCCCTCGGGCACATAGCCGTGGATGCCCGCGCCCACGGCAATGCCGCCGATGACCCAGGGCCAGACCTTGCCCACGATGTCGCGCACGGCGAATATTCCGGCGTCCATGCGCGCGGCCCAGGTCAGTTCGGCATCCGGTTCGGTGTTGGGATCCAGGCGGACCTGCTGCACCCAGTCTTCAACATGCCGCTCCATGTTCAGTTTGCCGATGACCAGGCCGGAGACGATGGCCACGGCCAGGCCGGTGCCCATGTAGAGGGCCGCGACCTTCCAGCCCAGCAGGCCGTAGAGCAACACCACGGCGATTTCGTTGACCATGGGCGCGGAGACCAGGAAGGAGAAGGTGACGCCGAGCGGCACCCCCGCCCCCAAAAAGCCGATGAACAGCGGCACGGCGGAACACGAGCAGAACGGCGTCACAATGCCGAGCAGCGCGGCCATGACGTTGCCCGCGGCCTCGCTCTTGCCCGCCAGAATGCGCCGCGTGCGCTCCGGGGTGAAGAAGCTGCGGACGATGCCCACGCCGAAGACCACAACGGTCAGCAGCATGAGCACTTTGGGCGTGTCGTAGAGGAAGAACTCAACGCTCTCTCCCAAGTGGCTGCCATGGGTGATGCCCAGCACATCGTAGGTCAGCAGTTTGGAGAGTCCGGGCAGAGCGTCGTACACCAGCCACCAGGCGACCAGCGCGGCAAGGACGCTTCCGATACGCCTCAAGGGCAGGCCTTGCGCGGGGGGCGCGGCCTCTTCCGGCACACACTCGGCCTTGCAGCAGCAGGCCGCTTTGGGAGCGCCTTCGAGATTGATGGGCTTCATGATTGAGACTCCTTCATTCGTGGCTCGGCCACGCTCAAAACAGATCTTCGCGGCGAATGGTCTCCGCCTTGTCCAGGAACACGCGCATCTCCTCGTCATCGTTCAGCCAGCCGCGCAACTGGCCGAGCATGGCCGCAGCGTAGGCCGAGGCTTCGCCCCTGGTCAGGGCGTAGTTGGTCCACTGCGCGTCCTTGCGGCCTTCAATGAGCCCCGCCTCGACCAGTTCCTTGAGGTGCTTGGACACGGTGGGCTGGGCCAAGCCAAGGGCATGGCGCATTTCGCACACGCACATTTCCCGGCGTTCCAGCATCTTGAGAATCTTGACCCGACCGGGATCTGACAGGGCCTTCATGACCTTGGTAAGCTGCTTCATGGTTGCCTCCATATCGCTAAATAGCAATATGAAAACAAGAGGTAGATTTGTCAAGGGGCGATAGAATGGTGACGCGAGGGAAACTGAAACTATGCGTAACGAAACGACACCACGTTTAGAAAATCCTAACCGGAGTCGATGACACAAGAAACAGTGTGCCACCTTGAGCCGCGTACAAGCGAGCGTGCTGTTATCTTCAAGTGAAGCTGTGGCACAGCACTGGGCAAGCACGAGACAGAGAAGATTCATCCCTCCAAACTCCGGCGGTTCTTATCTGCCCCCCCACGTGGAAACGACCGAGGATTCCCACTCTAATTTGGAGTGGATGCCACGTGGCGCGAAAAATTTGCTTGATGAAATAGAGAGGGGGGAGCTTGGAATCGTGGCTTTCGTTTCTGTTCGTCAGAAGGGAGGCCCACTTTCAAGCTGTCCAAATCAGCCAAGCTTCTAGAGTTGTCCACTCCACCAGTCGTGGCACGGATCTTAGATCAAGGGATCATGTCTTTTTTGTCTAGTTGATTGTCCTTTTGCATGTGTGAGTATGCGGGCAATACCGTGAATTTTTGCTGCTGGAAATGATGTCTCTGGGAGTTAAGAACACCGCGAGGTGCTGCGTGTGCGCATGCTGAGCTACACTAAGATTGAGTTATGGTGCGCGTCGGTCTGATCTACTAAGATGTCACAGATGCGTTCTGTTACAGGAAAGCTCTAGCACTTGAAGAATTATACCATTGGTGTTCGAGCAATTTCGTAGCGATGGACTATGGCTTTCCCATAACGATACGAGACTCGAACATTTCCTTGAACTGCGCCAAGGATTCGAGATCTTCAGGGCCAATCAAGCACTTTCCGTTTGACTTACGCACATTGCTCCACCTCAAAAAGTACGTCCGGGCTGAGGGGACATGCGCGTGCACCTGTTTCGCCATGGCTCTCCCAACCAGTGTGTCGTCAAAGGCCAAGTACACATTCGGAGCATGGAGCAAATGCAGGGTCTCACGGTTCACATACCCAAGCACAGCCACGGTCTTCGCCACCCCGAAGGATTCCAGTTTCATTACTCCGATGGGGCTCTGTACCAGAACCAGCGGATCTCCCTTGCAGACCTTGTCAAGGCCAAACAAGGCTGATGAAGTCCTACTGGAGGTTAGCGGTCCCCTTTGCTCGACGAGCAGTCGAAAGGGATGCTCGCCCCCCACAAGCCAAGCCCACAATTCACAGATACCTCCGGTCTTCGGGTTGATGATGGGAAAGGCCACTCCCACATCACCGATGAGGGGATCGATGTATAGGCGAAGTCTGTGCTTGGTGATCACTTTCGGGCTGATGCCTCGTTCATGGTGCAGCCAGTGAATGACGAACTGAGCGTCTCTCAGATCACAACCATCCAGGAGCGGGAAGCCTTCCAAAATTTCCTCACTCAGAGGCTTCACGATCCTAGGCGTGCTGTGCCTCGGAGGGGGCGGAGCATTCACGAGGATGCGGCGTCTCGTGGAAGGTTGACGCACCTCCGACAGCATCCTGTTGGCTTCAGCGTATCCCCGGCCCGTCAACGCCTGCAACTGACGCAGGAGATCAGGCAGGTCTCCCTTCGATCCGCATTCGGAGCATGAGAACTCTGGAGTCTGCGACTTGCCCAAGAACTTAATGCAAAAGGTCGCTTGTGTGTCCTGCTTCGCCTGGTGTCGCCAGTGCGCAAATGGGCACCTTCCTCGTACTTCCCTTTGAATATCATTCCGAACGACTCCGCTGATCCCGATCATCTCTAAAAAATCTGCAAGTTGAGCGGCGTCCATCCCACTTCCTTGATCTGCCTGTTCGTTGCCGACCATGTTGCTCAACATGTTGAATTGTTGAACAGTTATGTTATGGCAGGAGGCGTGAAGGATGCAAAAGAAAGAACATCTTTAACTATGACTAATTATAATCTTAAGACAAGAAACAGTCCTTGCCGCAGCTCTGTTAATCAGTGTTTTGATCGAATGCAGCTTGTCGGAGAATAGCCACACCTAAGCAGACTAAGCAGAAAGTAAATTATACATCGCTAGGCTGGAGAGTCACTACGAGCTACACACAAAGAGTTTTGAGTCAATTGCAACCGATTGCATTAAACTAAGCAACAACGATATATACAAGTCAATGCGCTGAAGTACAAAAGAAAGTTAAAAACATAACACATGCAGAATCTTTAATATTTATCAAAACACACGGTTACAGCGTTTCGCACTAAATTGATGCAGACAAGTGGCTAGACTTAAGCTGCGGGTGGAGGAAAACATGGTGTGAAGTTGGACTTACGCATTTAACCTTGCGCAAGAGAATGCCCCAAACCTTGGAACCACGGCCTGGGGCTGCAACTACAAACGGCAGAAGGTGTTTCACCCGGCTGAAGTAATCGCCCAATCCTAAAAAGGACCAACCCACACATTGAAGCTTAGTCAAGCAAGGCGACTGGACACTACCGCAATGAGTGGTACAACTTTTGAGAGCAGGTCGTTGGATCAGAATTTTCAAAAGGCAACAGCTCCGTTTGTGAGGTGCGAGAGACAATGACAACCTTGCTCGTCAAAACGGATTTCTATTAGTGTCGCTGCCGCTTCGGGGCAGCCTATGAAACCGGGCGCGCTTCGGCTCCCTTGCGGTTCAGCTTCTTCAATTTCGAGCTCAGCGCCTGCTGCGAAATGCCGAGCAGGCTGGCCGCGACGGTCTGATTGCCCCCGGACACCTGCAAGGCTGTCCGCACGAGAAGAGAGGAGACTTTTTGAATTGCGATTTTCAGCTGCGGCAGGTTGTCCGCGGTGAACTCCAGATTGTCGAGGGCGCTGGTCGAATTCTGCTCCTCACGCCGGCAGTCCTCGCCGCCCTCCTGAACGATGTAGTTCCGGAACGATGACGACGACAGCATGTGCGTGGTGTGGTTCATGAACGCGTCCGTGACCATGCCGCGCAGTTCACGGACATTGCCCGGGAACGGGTAGGTCTTCAGCAGGTTGATCAGCTCCGGGTGGTAGGAGGGCCGCTTGCGCGAAAGCTCCTTGGCGTCCATGTCGAGAAAACGGTCGAGCAGCCAAACGATGTCCACCGGGCGCTCCCGCAGCGGCGGAATGTGTATCTGGTGGGTGACGAGCCGGTAGTACAGGTCGTCGCGGAAAAGCCCCTTTCGCCGCAGTTCGACCAGATTCTTGAGGGTTGAGGCCACGATGCGCACATTGGCCTTTTTCATGGAGTCCGAGCCGACAGGGAAGTATTCCTTCTCCTGCAGCAGTCGCAGCAGCTTGACCTGCGACAGCGCGGGCAGGTCGCCTATCTCGTCCAGAAAGAGCGTGCCGCCCGCAGCCTTCTCCACCAGGCCGGGCCGCGTGCTGTCCGCGCCGGTGAACGCTCCCCGCACATGCCCGAAAAGCGTGTCGGCGAACACGGGATCGTCGAAGGCCGCGATGTTGACGCCCACGAACTCGCCCTTGCGCCCGCTGAGCTGGTGGATGGCCCTGGCCACAAGCTCCTTTCCCGTGCCGGTCTCCCCGGTGATCAGGATGGGCTTGGTGCTTGGCGCCACGGCCTCGCAATATTTGAAGATGCCGAGCATTTTGGGGTCCTGGGTGATGATGTCGGCGAAGACCTCGGGACGGCGCACCCCGCCCTCCAAAAGCGATTTGCTCAGAAGGGCGTTTTCGCGCTCCAGTTCGCGCATCTCCAGGGCCTTGCGCACCCGGTTCTGCAGATGGTCCTTGTCCACCGGCTTGAGGATGTAGTCGTTGGCCCCGTGGCGTATGCAGTCCACCACGGACTCAATGTCGTTCACCGCGGTGATGATGAGTATGGGCACCTCCGGGTGCGCGCGGCGGATATCTTCAAGGAGCTCCGCGCCGCTCACGTAGGGCATGATGAGGTCGAGCAGGATGAGCTCGGCCTCGTGCTGGGCGAGAAACGGCATGACCTTGCGGCTGTCGTCCATGGCCACGATGTTGGTGTAGCCGGATGAGACGAGGGCGATCTCGAACCCGTCCAAAGCGGCGCGTTCATCGTCCACAATAAGAATGGGCCGCGCGGGGAAGGCACTTCGGTTCATGAACGACTCCTTATGGATTGGGAGGGGAAACCGGCTCCGGCACAGGGAACGTGAGCTTCACGCGGGTGCCCTTGCCGGGCTCGGAAAAGAACTCCATCGCGCCCCCGTGTTCCTTCATGATGCCGGCTGAGACCGACAGGCCCAGCCCGGTTCCGCCATGCTCGCGCTTGGTGGTGAAGAACGGGTCGCAGATGTTCGGCAGCTGGTCCATGGCAATGCCCTGGCCCTGGTCCTCTATCTCGAAGATGACGAGGCCCTCGTCCGCGTTTGTCCGCATGCGAATGCCCTGCCGCCGGTTCTGCAAGGCCTGGTAGGCGTTCTGGATCAGGTTGACCAGAATCTGCTCGATGCGCCGGCGGTCGCCGCGGAACGCGGGCAGGTTGTCGCCCATGGTCACGGTCAGCTTGTTGGTCGCCTTGTTCAAGGGGGTTGCCAGCAGCTCCAGCGCGGAACTCAAGGCCTGGTTGATGTCCACATGGCCCCCCATGTCTAGGGGGCTCTGGCGCGCGTAGTCCTTGAGGTTGCAAATGATCGTGGAGACCCGCTCCGCGCCCTGGTGGATGCCGTTCAAAAGCTTGGGGATGCTTGCCCGCGCAAAGGGAAAGGGCATTCCCGCGAGCCAAAGTTCGCGCCTCTCGCTCTCCCGGTCGAGAATGGGCAGCAGATCCTTCCAAACAGACTCCAGCATGCCGATGTTCAAGCGAATAAAGCTGGAGGGGTTGTTGATCTCGTGCGCCACGCCGGAGACAAGAATGCCCAGCGAAGCCATCTTGTCCGCCTGGCGGACGGATTCGAAGCTGCGCTCCAGCTCCGCGGTGCGCAGGCGCACTTGCGTCTCCAGATTCTCGTTGAGCTCCTTGAGCCGCTCCTCGCTTTGCCGCAGCTTGGCCTCGGCCATCTTGCGCTCGCTGATGTCGTCGAGCAGCCAGATGGTGCCCTGGTCCACGCAGCTCGGGTTGACCGCGCTGATGGAGAGCACGCACCAGTGCATTTTGTCCGGGGCAAGAATGACGGGCAGCTCGATGCAGAACTTGCCGCCATTGCGCTGCGCCTTTTGCACTTCCTCCATGATTCCCGGCCGTATTCCCGTCTTGTTCAGAAACCAGGCCAGAGAGACGCCCCCGTCCGATTCCCTTTCCGTCCGCATGCCGCACAGCCACAAAAAGCGGTTGTTGCTCCAGAGGAGCTGGCTTTCCTTCACGTAGGCGATGCCGATGGAGGCGTTTTCCAGAATGAGCCGCTGCTGGCTGCCGGTTTCGGCCAGGGTGGCGCTGACGGCCTCTCGTCTTTGGACTTCCTCGTTCAGCTCCTGAATGTGCTTGTCCAGTTCGTCCTCGGCCAGCAGGCGGCTTTCCTGAATGAACGAGAACCACCAGACCCAGATGCCGGTGATGAGCATGGAGAAGATGAAGACCGTGATGAACACTTCCGCTAGGCGGGAAACGCCGAGGCCGTTGCGGGAGAAGTAGGCGTAGCAGAGGGCGAAGATGAGCGCCTGGACGCACAGGATGTTGAAGAAGTGCACGCAGAAGATCTTGGCCCGCCGGCTGAGGTAGGGGACGGTGAAGGTCCCGCTCCCGTCCCCGGCGATGCGGCTGCGCCAGCTTCTGCCCTTTGAGGACTTTTTGCAGAACCCGTTGCAAATATTGTCCAGCGAGCAGCACAGCGAGCAGACATGCTCGTCGTAGGCCGGGCAGAACACCATGTCGCTGGCCTCATAGGCCTTGCCGCAGGTGGTGCAGGTGATGAGCGCGTCGGACCCCACGGGGGGAATCTTGCGGGCCAGGTAATACTTGCCCTTTGTGACCAGGGCGATGCCCACCGCCGTCGGCACGGACACGCCCAGGGCGATGAGCGGGGCAAAGGCCTCCGCCGCGGGGCCGAACACGCCCAGGTAGCACAGAAAGGCCGCGCCCGAGGAGAACAGCATGGCCCCGAAGCCCACGGGATTGACGTTGTAGAGGTTGGCGCGTTTGTACTCGATGTGCGGCGGGCTGATGCCCAGGGGCTTCAGGATGGCCAGATCGGCGAAGATGGCCCCCACCCAGGCCACGGCGAACATGGCGTAGACCATGAGCACGGAGTGCAGGATGTAGAACACGCCGAACTGCATGAGCAGAACGGAGATGGTGACATTGAAGACGAGCCACAGCGCCCGCCCGGGGTGGCTGTGGGAGATGCGGGAGAAGAAGTTCGACCAGGCCAGGGACCCCGCGTAGGCGTTGGTCACGTTGATCTTCACCTGACAGACCACGACAAACACGGTGGTCACGGCCAGGGCCAGGCCGCTTGAGCTGAACATGCTGGCGAAGCCGTTGAGGTAGAGGTTGAAGGGGTCCAGGGCATCCTTCAAGGCGCCCCCGGCTCCGCGGATGAACAGCACGGCCAGGAAGGAACCGCACAACAGCTTCACCGCGCCGAGGATGATCCAGCCGGGGCCCGCGGCGGCCATGGAAAGCCACCACGACACGCGGTTGGCCGGGGTCTTGTTCGGCAGAAAGCGCAGATAGTCGACCTGCTCGCCTATCTGCGGCACAAGGGAGAACAGCACCGAAAGCGCGCCGCCGAAAAGCAGGGGGTCAAAGGCGCCCGCCCTGCCGTCATGCCCCGCGTAGGCGGTCCAGGAGCCCAGGGCGCTGGAGTCGGTGCTCAGAATATAGGTGAAGAGCAGCACCGAGAGAATGATCCAAATGGGCTGGGTATACAGCTGCAGCTTGTTGATGAAGGTGATGCCGTAAAACACCAGGGGAATGATGACGACGGAGCTGACCAGGTAGCCCATGGACAGGGGGATGCCCAGCCCCACCTCCAGGGCCTTGGCCATTATGGCCGCCTCGATGGCGAAGTAGATGATGGTGTAGGAGGCGTAGACCAGGGAGGTCACCGTGGAGCCGAAATAGCCGAACCCCGCGCCGCGGGTGAGGAGGTCTATGTCGACGTTGTAGCGCGAGGCGTAATAGGCGATGGGCAGCCCGGTGGCCATGATGATGACCGACACGCAGACGATGGCCAGGGTGGAGTTGATGAACCCGTTGTTGAGGACGAGCAGCGCGCCGATGGCCTCCAGCGCCAGGAAAGTGATGCCGCCCAGGGCCGTGTTGGCGAGCAGCCAGCAGGGCCAGTGCCGAAAAGACTTGGCCGCGCTGCGCAGGGAGTAGTCTTCGATGGCCTCGTTGGTGACAAACGCGTTGTAGTTCCGTCTTCTCTTCAGAACCTTTATGGAAAGGTTCATCGCGTCCGAAAACTGGTTGTTCATATCCATCGAGCGCCTTCGCGGGCGGTTTCGCCCCTGCTTCGTGGACCCGTCACCAGGACTGATGCGCGTGCTCTTCCGCAAAGCTGTTCAGCAAGAAGCGTCATGGCGCATGAACCGGGGGCTCTTTCCCTGGGAGTCTTGTCCTTGCAAAGAACGTCGGCACAATCGAAAGGCTGTCGGTCGGAGCGGGCCGCCGGGAGGCGGCATGAGCCCGCTTGCCCGGCGCTGGCCGGACGGGACGAAAACAACGCTTCTAGAATATGCACATTCCGCTACTAACCATCTGTCAGAATGAGTATTTTTTTAGTATTCCCAGCACAATTTGTAAACACCCGGACGTGCCGGAAGCTCACGAATTCGCATAATTCCGAGCCGGCTCGACAGCTCGTCCGACGCGCCCGGCCGATACGCCCGGCCGATACGGAGCACGGTCAGCGCCTGGTCAGCGCATGGCGGTCGCCAGGTACTTCTTGCGGCAAGCCGGGGAACAAAAATCGAGCTCGGCTCCCGTGTCGGACGAATACTCGCGCGAGGCCCCGCCGCCCAGGGTCGGATTTTCGACCACGAAGCGGCTCCCGCACTGGTCGCACACCTTGATGTAGATCTCGATCAAACAGCGCAGGCACTGGTCCGAGCAGATGGGCACCTCCTTGCAGCCTTTCTCGGGCACGGCGACGGGGCGGCCGCAGATGTGGCAAGGCTTGTCCGCTGGCGGGTTCAGCAATTCCGACCCGCAGGCCGGGCAGAACCGCTGCGGCGGGTTCCCGATGGCCTTGCCGCACTGCGGGCAGGTGACGCGCAGCTGCGTACCGCAATGCGGGCAGGTGCGGTTCGCCGAGATTTCTCCCTGCTCAATGTACGGGGACTGGTCCTGCTCCTCGTGGGAGCACTGAGGATTGGGGCAATAGGCGTACTGCGGATTGTTCATTGTTACCTCACGGCAGAGAGTTGAACGGTCACATACAGCCCGATGCGGCGCTGCCGACTTGTCTCAGCGAATCGCGTGCCAAATCTGTTCAATCGCGTATCCACATAAAAAAGTAGATGATTTCTGCAAAATATCCAGCCCCGCGCCGGGCAAGTCCCACAACTGATTTTGTGGCTTGGCGCGCAGTCGGCCAGGCAGGCCGCTTCCCGCGGGCGCGCGGAAAAGAGACGACAACAAAGCTTGTGGGACATTCCCTGTGCGCAAAGAAAGGGCGGAGAACCGGGGCATCACGTCGGCTCTCCGCCCTTGTGGCCGCTGCGAGGGAAAGCGCGGCTCTTTCAGGATGTCACAGTGACGGCACAAGGCTCTTGAGGTTGTCCTCCGGGGTGCCCGCCTTGTCGATGGGAACCGGGGAGATGTTGCGGAACAGGGCCCCGGCGAAGAGGAACAGCCAGGTTATGGCGATGAACGGCCAGGTCAGCCCAGGCATGCCGATGGGGGAAAGCAGCACGGAGAAGGCTCCGGTGGCGATGGCGCCCAGCACCATACAGCCCAGGGCGTAGAAGAACGTGCGCACGTTGAGGTAGAAGAAGATGCCACCCATGGCGATGCCGCACAGGACGGAGTTGAATCCGTAAAGGCCCATGCGCACCGGCGCCTCGGGCGACTGCATGACCAGGGCGGCCAGCAGCCCGACAACGGAGCCGATGACGGCGAACAGGGCCGAGATGCGCGAGTTCACGAAGATGGCCACCACGAAGATGATCCCTGTGACCACGTTGTCTTGGAACATGACCTCGCCGACGCCCTTGCACGCGCCTTCCCAGAAGGTGGCACTGGTCACGGTGCCCAGGTCCGTGAGCCCGGCCAGGCTGGGCAGGGCCGGAACAATGAGCGCGCCGGGCTGGAACAGGGCGAACTTGTACACGCAGAACATGAGGATCCAGGTCGCCAGCACAAAGGGCGCGGTCAGCGCCGGCACGCCCCATCGGCCCAGGAAGTTCAGCAGCGCCGACATGATGATGGTGGTGAACGCGCCGTTCAAAGCGACATAAGCCAGCATGTTCGGCTCAAAAGTGAAGAAGAACGGCAAGGCGATGCCCGCCAGCGTTCCGTTGAAGCCAAACAGGCCGGACCGGACGAGCGCCTTGTCCACCCCGAGCAACTGCGCCGTCAGCGTGGCGGCCATGGTGCCCAGCACCGCGCACACGCCGAGAGTTATGGAGTTGTAGAAAATTCCCGCAAAAAACAGCAGGCCGGTGATGGGATTGTTTTGAAACATGACCTGCCCACAACCACGACACACGGAATCGAGGAACTCGATCACCGGGTTTTGAAGAATTGCATTCTTGCTCATGTCGTTCCCTCTGGGGTTTGTGTGTTGTTAACCGCTACGAGACCGGCGCCTTCAGCTCGGCCTTCAACTGGTCCTTTTCCTTGGCCTTGACGATTCCCTTGAGCATGTTGCTCTCCCAGTGGTCGGCGTTGCGGTAGTGCGTGAGCGAGACGATGCGCGTGGTGTTTGGGGAATCGCAAAACGGGCATGGGCCGTGCGTATCGTTCTTGCTCGCAATGATCTCGAAGTCTTCGCGGCAGTTTTCGCAGTGGAACTCGTAGATAGGCATATGAGCGCTCCTGGTTATCCGTTTGCCCTGGGGTAGCCATAACCATGCCACCCGGCGCAAAAATACCCAACCCACTAAAATCACTCACGTACCACAGGTACTTAGTATGTTCTCGCCCTTGCAAGCCCAACAACTCTTGTTGTGGTGAAGGGGGGCGCGGCCTGGCTGGATTGTGGCGCCCCCCCCCATCGCCCCTTGAGCAAACTCCCGGCTGCCGGAACGGTTCCGGGGGCGGCCCGGGCATTGCCCCCGGAGAAGTGAAAGAACGGCCCATTCAGGGGTGAATGAACCGTTCGTTGTTAAAGTGCTCTTGCATCAATCCGCCGCGTTACAGGGTGGAATAATGGCCCTTGCCAGCCGCGGACTAGGACGACTCCTGCGCCGTCTGTTCCGCGAACAACCGCCGCCGCACATGGCTGAGGTCAAGGGACATCAGACAGGACACGACGAAGGCGAAGGTGAGGAATCCTGCAAAGATATATAATGTTGTGGTGTAGCTTCCCGTCGCCTCCAGCACTCTGGTGACGATGGAAGGCCCCACCATGCCGGCTATGCCCCAGGCGGTGAGCTCATAGCCGTGGATGGTTCCGAGCTGCTTGGTGCCGAACATGTCGCCCAAAAAGGCCGGAAGCGTGGAGAATCCGCCGCCGTAGCAGGTCAGAATGAGGAATATGAGGCCCTGGAAGACGAGGTGGTTTGTGGTGTGGGCCAGGGCAGTAAAGGCGCAGAGTCCAATAACGAAGAAGGCCATGAAGGTGCGCGTGCGCCCCAGGTAGTCGGAGAGGCTGGCCCAGCCGATTCTGCCACCGCCGTTGAACAGGCCCATGAGTCCGACCATGGTGGCCGCCTGCATCGGCGAGAGCCCGATGACCTCTTGGGCCATGGGCGAGGCCACGGAGATAAGAGCAATGCCACAGGTGATGTTGATGAACAGCATGACCCACATAAGGTAGAAGCGCCGGGTGCGGATGGCCTCCGCCACGGTGAGTTGGGCGAGGTCACGGTTGAGCGTCTTTTGTCCGGCGGCGGCCTGCCCCTCGGCGGAGTAGCCGGGCGGCAGCCAGCCCGCGGGCGGTGGGGCTATGTACAGCGAAGATCCGTAGATGAGGCAGAAGTAGACGCTGCCCAGAACGAAGTACACTTTCCAGATGTCCATGAGCTGGAACAGCTTGGCCATGATGGGCCCGAAGACCATGGCCGCGAAGCCGAAGCCCATGATCGCCATGCCCGTGGCCAGGCCGCGCCTGTCCGGAAACCACTTCACCAGGGTCGACACCGGGGTGATGTACCCCACGCCCAGGCCGATGCCGCCGATGACGCCATAGCTGAGCAGAAACAAGGGCAGCGACCCGATCTTGACGGCAAGACCGGAGCCCATGATGCCCGCGGTGTAGAAGATCGCGGCGAGACGGCCGGATTTCCGCGGGCCCATCTTTTCAACCGTGCGGCCCAGAAATGCGGCCGAAAAGCCGAGAAAGAGGATGGCGAGGCTGAAGGCCAGGGTGATGTCGCTCTTTTGCCAGCCATGCAGCTGGTTGAGCGGCAAGGTCATCACGCTGTATGCGTAGACGGAGCCAATCGATATGTGGATGCCCACGGCCGATGCGGCAATGAGCCAACGGTTTTTTTGTTTTTCCATGTTGGGCCCTCCTCTGTGGCCGTGTTGCGGGCTCCTGCCCTACACGGAGTGCGGCAGGAGCCCAGGCCGGATTGCTTGGAGCAAAAAAGGCGGCCGTTGCCGGCCGCCTTTGCGAACCTACTTGTGCGTGACTGGGGCTAGAGACCGAAGCGGCCGCCCGTTGTGGGATAACCGTAGATCGAGCCGTCCTTGATCTTGATGTCCTTCTCCCAAGGCAGGTGGTACTCGCCCTTGGCGAAGTCCTTGACCCAGGTGTAGGGGCATTCCTTCACGCCGCCCGGCTTGGCCACGTAGCCGCGGGTGCCGACGTTGAAGATGTTGTTCTCAAGACCCCAGTCGGTGCGGGCCTGGTCGGCCATCTTGGGGTAAACCTCGGCGGTGACGATTTCCCAGGGATTGCGATGCCCCTGGACCAGGGTCGTGCCGTCGAAGTTGCAGACCTGGCCTTCGCCGAAGTAGTAGAAGACGCCGTCGTAGCCGGCCAGATTGACCGCCGCGGTGTACATCAGGTTGTGCCAGGCGTTGGAGCGGTTGGTCAGAATCCACTGCTCGTTGACCTGGGTGCTGTAGCCGGAGATGCGGATGTACACGTTGCAGCCCTTGTAGGCGGCTTCGCGGGCCTGCTCGGGGAACATGCCGTCGTGGCAGATGCACAACGACAGCTTGCTGCCGCCGGGGCCGTCGCATACGGGCTGGCCGAGGTCGCCGGGCATCCAGGGCTCAATGGGCACCCAGGGGTTCAGCTTGCGGTACTTCAGGGCAAGCTCGCCCTTGTTGTTGAAGATGACGGCCGTGTTGTACGGCATCTGGTTCTTGTTGGGGTTGCGCTCCATGAGGGAGAACACGCCCCAAATGTCGTTCTCCTTGCAGGTCTGGGCGTAACGCTGGAACAGAGGCTCCTCGACGTCCATCAGGAACTCGTCGGTGACCCACTTCTTGGTGTTCAGGCCCTGGGTGCTGTATTCCGGCCACACGATGAGATCCATGCCCGGATAACCAGCCTTGGTGGCTGCAGTGGCCGAACAGATGCGGTCGACACTGGCCTCGATTTCCTTTCTGGAGTTGATGATGGGGACGGGATACTGAACGAGTCCCATCAACATGCCTTCATGCGGCCGGCTCATGCTTCCGATGCTACCCATTGCGATACCTCCAATCGGTTTTGCGGTTAAATCCTGTTCGGTACTTGCCTGTCTGACTGGCCAGTCATCTTGGAACAGGGCATAGCCACAAGCGTGCCACGAAGATTCACTCGCAATACACTGGTATTACATCGTTATTTTTGGCAGCCCAACGGACGCTTCACAAGCGCGGTTGTAGGATTGCCAAGGGGAATGCGAGGGGATTGAGGCTGACGGCAGCAGCGCGGGGTAAACAAGCACGGTTGTGGATTCGGAAAAATCGAGACCACTTGAAGAGGCAGGGGGTGGGTGAGGAACAGGGCGGCTGGCGCGAGATCCTGCCCGGGAGCGCGGCGGCTCTGAGCGACAGGGAGCTGACAATACGGGGAAGGAGCGGTTGCGCAGACGAAACAGAGAACGCTTTCCTGGCCGACTTCGCCGTAGCCTGAACGGCGGATACATCAACTCCGGCTCAGTGTGTCGGAGCAAGTGCTTGTGCCGGTACAACCGGTTCACTGAAATCGAGCGGGAACTGGCCACGGTAGCAAGACTCAGGAGATAGGCTGGCGCCCCATCGGAGGCGCTGACACAGGGCAAGACCAGCCCTTTCCTGGGCATCTTTGTCCATTTGGTAGATCACCAACAGATTATAAAGCATATCCTTTCGAATTCGAGAGTAAGAAGTCTGGGGTCTCAGTCTTGGATCTTACCCCTCTCAAAAACGCTCATATCGAGTGCAATCGATTGCACCCGTTGAAGCCACTTGACCGAGCGGGGCAGGGGGATGGGTGCCGAGCCGAGCCCAAACAGTCTTGTCCCCTCCTAGCGCTCAAAAATGAGAGCACTTTAACCAAGATGCAACACGAGGATACAGGAGGGGCGAGGACAGATTTTTTTAATGACTTCTGCCTCCTCGAAAGACTGAGGCAACCAAAATACCAAGGCAAAATATTGAGCAACAAAGGTCAGCACCTCTCGGACGTGTACGGCAGAAGTCCGGCCATGACCCATGCGCGAACTCGGCCAGGCCCCCGCCCCCTTTCCCCTTGCCCGCGCGGGCGCTTCGTGCTAGCCGCCATACCCATATGTCCGATCTCGCCCAATACATCCGCGAACTCACGACGCTTCTGGTGCCGCTCTTGCTGACCATAACCTGCCACGAGGCGGCGCATGGTCTGGTGGCCTTCTGGCTGGGCGACCCCACGGCCAAACTCGCCGGGCGCATCACCCTGAACCCCGCGCGGCATCTGGATCCCTTCGGCTTCTTCATCATGCTCGTGCCGCCGCACATCGGCTGGGCCCGCCCCGTGCCGGTGGACTCCCGCTACTTCAAAAACCCGCGCACCGGCATGCTCCTGGTCTCGCTGGCGGGGCCAGCGGCCAACGCCCTGGTGGCGGTGCTTTGCGCCGGACTGTTTCACGGCCTGCTCAGCCTGCCGGTGGAAGACCCCGAAAGTCTGGCCGTGCGCGTGCTTGTGCCGCTCATCACCATGGCCCAGGCCGGAGTGTTCGTCAGCCTGCTCATCGGCGCGTTCAACCTGCTGCCCATTCCCCCGCTGGACGGCAGCAACATACTGGCCTGGCTGATGCCCGAGGATCTGGCTTGGCGCTACCTGAACCTGGGCCGCTACGGCGTGCTGGTCATCATCGCCATTTTACTCATCGGCAATTTCGCGGGCGTCAGCCTGTTCGGCACCGTGCTCTTTCCCGTGGTGGACGCCGCCGCGGGGCTTTTGGGCATGGACTCCATCTTCTAAGACCTTCTAACAAAAAGATACTGCCATGACCGCCAACAGAGAATGCATCGTTTCCGGCATGCGGCCCACCGGACCGCTCCACCTGGGCCACCACTTCGGCGTTTTGGCCAACTGGCTGGCCCTGCAAGAGAAGCACGACTGCCTGTTCTTCGTGGCCGACTGGCACGCCCTGACCACCGAGTACGCCGAGCCCAGGAAGGTCAAAGGCTTCGTGCCCGGCCTGGTCATCGACTGGATAGCCGCGGGCCTGGACCCGGAAAAGTGCATCATCTTCCAGCAGTCGCAGGTGAAGGAGCACGCGGAGCTGCACCTGCTGCTGTCCATGCTCACCCCCGTGAGCTGGCTTGAGCGCAACCCCACCTACAAGGACGTGGCCACGGAGCTGGCCGGCCAGAAGGACCTCGCCACCTACGGCTTCCTGGGCTACCCGGTGCTCATGGCGGCGGACATCATCCTCTACCGCTCCACGGCCGTGCCCGTCGGCCAGGACCAGCTGCCGCACCTGGAGCTGACGCGGGAGATCGCCCGGCGCTTCAACTTCCTCTACTGCGCCGAGGACAAGCCCTTCTTCCCCGAGCCCAAGGCCATGCTCACCGAGGAAGCCAAGCTGCCCGGCCTGGACGGCCGCAAGATGAGCAAGAGCTACGGCAACTCCATCTCCCTGGGCGAGCCGCTGGAAAACCTCGCGCCCAAGATCAAGGGCATGCTGACCGACAAGAACCGCCTGCGCAGAAGCGACGCGGGCGACCCGGCCGTGTGCAACCTCTATCCCTACCACAAGCTGTTGACCGACCCCGAGAAGTGCGCGGAGATCCGCGAAGGCTGCGTCAACGCCAGCTGGGGCTGTGTGGACTGCAAGAAGGTGCTCATGGAGTCGCTCACGCGGTTTCTGACGCCCATCCACGAGCGCAGAAAGGCCCTGGAGGCCGACCCCGACCGCCTGTGGCACATTCTGGAGCAGGGCAACGCCAAGGCGCGCAAGCGCGCGGCGGAGAGCATGGAAGCCGTGCGCAAGGCCCTCAACTTCGATTTTTAGCCCGAATCTTCCGGGGCCGGAGCCGGGCGAAAAAGCCTGATTCCGGCCCTTTTTCCGTTTAAGAAACAGGAGAGGCGAAAGTGAACGAGAACGTCTGCGTTTCCAAACGCGCCAGCGAAATCACCCCGTTTCTGGTCATGGATATTTTGGAGGCCGCGCACAAGCTGGAGGCGCAAGGCCACAGGGTCATCCACCTGGAGATCGGCGAGCCGGACTTCGACACGCCCGAGTGCATCAAGGAGGCGGCGAAAAAGGCCCTGGCCGACGGCGAGACGCACTACACCCACAGCCTGGGCCTGCTGCAACTGCGCGAGGCCCTGTGCGAAGACGTTTTCGCGCGCTACGGCGTCTCCGTCGACCCCGGCCAGATCATCGTCACCCAGGGCACCTCGCCCGCCATGCTGCTGCTCTTCTCCACTCTTTTGGAGGCGGGCGACCCGGTGATCCTCTCCGACCCGACCTACGCCTGCTACGAGAACTTCATCCGCTTCGCCGGGGCCTGCCCGGTGCGCGTGCCCGTCACCGAGGACGACAAGTTCCAGTACCGGCCAGAGGCCATCGAGGCCGCCATGGCCGACGGCGCCAAGGCCATCCTGCTGAACAGCCCCGCCAATCCCACGGGCACCCTGCTCTCGGCCGAACGCATGGACGCCATCGCCCGACTGGCCGATGCGCGCGGCGCGCACATCATCAGCGACGAGATCTACCACGGCCTGGTGTACGGCGAGAAGGAGCACAGCGCCTTGGAGTACAGCCCTCGCGCCTTTGTGCTCAACGGCTTCTCCAAGCTCTACGCCATGACCGGCTGGCGGCTGGGCTATCTCATCGCGCCCAAGGAATACATCCGCCCCATGCAGAAGCTCTGTCAGAACTTCTTCATCTCCGCCAACTCCGTGGCCCAGCATGCGGGCATCGCCGCCCTCAAGGAGGCCGCGCCCGACGTGGCGCGCATGAAGGCCACCTACGACGAGCGCCGCAAGTTCCTGCTGCCCCGGCTCAAGGCCCTGGGCCTGGGCGTGGCCAACGACCCCACCGGCGCCTTCTACGTATTGGCCAACGCCCGGCACTGGGCCAAAAAATTCGGCGGCAGCTCCCTCAAGCTGGCCTACGACATCCTTGAGAAAACCCACGTCGGCGTCACGCCCGGCATCGACTTCGGCCAGGGCGCGGAAGGCTTTTTGCGCTTTTCCTACGCAAACTCTTTGGAAAACATCGAAGAGGCCATGCAGAGGCTTGAGAAGTATGCGGAGCAGGCGTAAAGCCTGTTAGGTGGACCATCGGCAGGGCCGGGAGAACACCATGAAACGTACGTATCGCCTCCTTCTTTGCTGCCTTCTGACGGGCGGGCTGCTCGCGGCGCACGGGCCAGGCGCGGCGCGCGCCCAGGACGTGCCCGCCCCGCCGCAAAAAACCGGGGCGAAGGCTGCGTCGAGTAACACGGCCAAACAGACAGCTAAGACGGCAGCTAAGACGGCAGCCAAGACCGCGGCCAAGACGAAAAAAGCCCGCCACGTGGACAAGGCCGCCCCGACCGCGAAAGCCAAGACGAAACCGGGCAAGGAAAAGCCGGGCAAGGAAAAGCCGAAGCTGACCAAAGAGGAGCTGCTCGCCCCGTACTCGGCCTCGAACAACCCGCAAGACCCGCAGAATGCAACGCGCTGGCAGTTCGAGCCGTCGACGGTTCCCTCGTCCCTTGCGCAGCCGAAGAGCGACAGCGCGCTCAACCTGCGCCTGGGCCAGGACAAGATCGTGGACCCGGTCACCGGACAGGAGAAGAAAAACCGCGTAGACCCGAACGGAGCCAAGGAAAGCATCAAGAACATGGACCTCAAGGGCGCCATGGACAAGGTCGGCGGCAAGGCCGAGGTCCAGGTGGAGATTCTGAAGTTCTAACCCGGCAGCAGAAGGGCACAGCACATGGCCGTCCGCCTGTTTGACTTTCTCTCCAGCCTGTCTGGCGCGCTGGACCTCATGAGCCCCGAGGTCGTGGGGCACCACAAACGCGTGGCCTACCTCGCCGCCCGCCTGGGCAAGCTGCTGGGCGCCACCCGCGCCGAGCGCACCGAGCTCTTCATGGCCGCCCTGCTGCACGATGTGGGCGGCTTCTCGCGTCAAAGCAGGCTGGCCGCGCTCTCCTTCGAGACCGACGGCGGCCGCCACGCGGAGTTGGGCTACCGGCTGTTGCGCACCAACCCCCTGCTGGAGAGCGCCGCGCTCATCGTGCGCCACCACCACACGCCGCACGCAAGCTTCAGCTCCCTCGACGAGCCCGCGCGCAAGCTCTTTCTCGCCAGCGTGCTCAATTTGGCCGACCGTGTGGACGTGCTCACCTTCCGGCAGGAGAAGATCGCTCCCGCCTGGGTCATGGAGCGCCTGCGCACCCGCTCGGGCGGGCACTTCGACCCCAAGGTCATGGAGGCCCTGGGCGCCCTCGCCGGGGACTCGGAATTCTGGGAGCCGCTACGCTCCGCCAACCCCACGGAGGCCCTCTGCGCGGATACGGAGCAGTTCCAGGCGCGCGGCATGTCCCGGGCCCAGCTCATGCAGGCCTCCACGGCCTTCTCGCAGATCATCGACTTCCGGAGCCGCTTCACGGCCACGCATTCGCGCGGGGTGGCGGAAAGCGCCGTGTGCCTGTCCGAAAAGGCGGGCATGACTCCGGCCGACCAGACGGCCATGCGCCTGGCGGGCGATCTGCACGACCTGGGCAAGCTGGCCGTGCCCACGGAGATCATCGACAAGCCCGGCCCGCTGGATGAGGCGGAGAAAGCCGTCATGCGCCGCCACCCGGAACTCAGCGAGGCCATTCTGGCCAGCGTGCCCGGCCTGGGCAAGGTCACGGCCTGGGCCTCGCAGCACCACGAGCAGCCAGGCGGCCAGGGCTACCCGCACCATATTTCCGGCGCGGCGCTGCCCTTCGGCTCGCGCATCATGAACGTGGCCGACGTGTTCACCGCCCTGCGGGAGGACCGCCCCTACCGCGCCGGACTCAGCAACGGCCAGGTGCTCGGCATTCTGAAGGAAATGGCCGGGGAAGACGCCCTGGACCCGGAAATCGTCGCCCTCGCCAGCAAAAATCTGGAGGAGTTGGACCAACGCCGCGAGCAGGCCCAGGCCCGGGCCGCGGTGGACTTCCACCAGTTCTACACCGGCCTGCCCCTTCAGGAGCCCGCGCAATAGCGCCGCCCCCCCGCAGGGTTGCCAACATCCGCCCGCGTGGCGTACATCGGCTCCTATCGCGGCCACCTAAAGGACTTCACAAATGACCAGCTTCGCGGCGGATCTGCACATCCACTCGCGCTTTTCGCGAGCCACCAGCAAGGGCCTCACCGTCCGCAACCTCGCGGCCTGGGCCGAGGCCAAGGGCATTGGCGTGCTGGGCACGGGCGACTTGACCCACCCCGGCTGGCTCACGGAGATTGAGCGCGAGCTCGAAGAGGACGGCTCCGGGCTGTTGCGCCTGCGCGATCCGGCCAGCCTCGACGGCCAGATTCCCGGCCTGCCGCTCAAGCTGGCAGGCGGCGCGCGCTTCATGCTCCAAGGCGAAATCAGCTCCATCTACAAACGCGGCGGCAAGGTGCGCAAGGTGCACAACCTGGTGTACATGCCCACCCTGGAGGCCGCCAAGCGCCTCAACGCCAAGCTCTCCCAGGTGGGCAACCTGGCCTCGGACGGACGGCCCATCCTCGGGCTGGACAGCCGCAACCTGCTGGAGATGGTGCTTGAGACGCACCCCGAGGCCTTCCTCGTGCCCGCGCACATCTGGACGCCTTGGTTCTCGCTCTTCGGCTCCATGAGCGGCTTCGACTCTGTGGAGGAGTGCTACGGCGACCTCTCCGGGCACATCTTCGCCATGGAGACGGGCCTTTCGAGCGACCCGGGCATGAACTGGACTCTCTCCGCCCTGGACCGCTACCGCATGATCTCCAACTCCGACGCGCACTCCGGCGAAAAGCTGGCGCGCGAGGCGAATCTCTTCAAGGGCGAGGCCTCCTTCCCCGGCATCCGCGAGGCGTTGCGCGCGCACCTCACGGGCGCGCAAGGCGATTGCGAGTTTCAGGGCACGGTGGAGTTCTTCCCCGAGGAAGGCAAATATCACCTGGACGGCCACCGCAAATGCGGCTGGAGCATGGAGCCCGGCGAGACTCTGGCCCATAAGGGCCTGTGCCCGGTGTGCGGCAAGCCAGCCACCCTGGGCGTTCTGCACCGCGTGCTGGCCCTGGCCGACAGGCCCGAGCCCGTGCAGCCGCAGAATCAGCCCGGCTACCATTCGCTCATCCCCCTGCGCGAGGTGCTCTCCGAGCTGCTGGACGTGGGCGCGGGCAGCAAGGCCGTCACCGCCGAATACTACCGCCTGCTGGAACGCCTGGGCCCGGAGCTGTTCATCCTGCGCGAGGCCCCGCTGCCCGACATAGGCCGCGTCTCCCCCGTGCTGGCCGAGGCCGTGGAGCGCATGCGCGCGGGCAAGGTGCTGCGCAGCTCCGGTTACGACGGCGAGTTCGGCGTCATCACCGTGTTCACGCCCGAGGAGCGCGCCGAGATGCGCCGCGGCCGCATGCTCGCCGGCATGCCCGCCCGGCGGGGCCGCCGCCCGGCAGGCGCCGCCACTCCGGCCGCCGAGCCCGACGGCGAGGCCGACCCCGAGCCCGCACCCCAGGAACACCCCCCCGCTCCCGCCAGGCTGAACCCGGCCCAGGAGGCCGCCGTGTGCGCGGGCCTGGGCCCGGCGACGGCCCCGGTGCTGGTTCTGGCCGGCCCAGGCACGGGCAAGACCCACACCCTGCTCGCCCGCGTGCTGCGCCTGCTCGAAGCCGGCGCGCCGCCGCAATCGCTGGTGGTGGTCACCTTCACCCGCCGCGCGGCCGATGAGCTGCACGAGCGCCTGGAGAACCGCCTGGGCCCGGAGGCCACCCTGCCCGTGGCCGACACCCTGCACGCCCTGGCCCTGGACTTGTGGACCTCGCGCAAGGGCCAGCCCCCGGTGCTGCTCTCCGAGGACGCGGCCCGGCGCATGTTTCTTGAGGCCCTGCCCCAGCACCTGTCCAAGGCCGAGCGCCTGGCCCTGTTCCGCAGACATGCCTTGGCGCGGGAGACTCTCGCGCCCCTCGCCGGGCCCGAGGCCGACCTCGTCACCGCCGCGGCGGCGCAAACGGCGGAGATGAAAGCCCTGCGCAACCAGGCGGACTTCACGGACCTGCTGGAATTTCTGCTCGCCCTGGTGCGCGACCCGGAGTTCATTCCGCCCTTCGCCCATGTGCTGGTGGACGAGGTGCAGGACCTCTCCGCCCTGCAGCTGGAGGCGGTGCTGGGCCTTGCCGGCGCCACGCGCGACGACAGCGGCGGCGGCAAGGGCTTCTTCGCCATCGGCGACCCGGACCAAAGCATTTACGGCTTCCGGGGCGCGGCGGGCAACGTGCGCGAGAGGCTGGCCGCCCGCTGGCCGGACTTGCAGGTGGTAAGCCTGGCCGAGAACTACCGCAGCGGCCAGGGCATACTGGACCTGAGCGGGGCGCTGCTGCCCGCGCATCCGCGCTTGATCGCCCGCGGCAGACGCACGTGGGACATCGAACTTTTGGAGACCCCGGACGCCCGGCACGAGGCCAGCCTTGTGGCCGCGCGCATCGCCAAGCTGCTGGGCGGCACAAGCTCCACCCTTTTGGATGCCGGGGGCGCAAACCTGGCTCCGGGCGACGTGGCCGTGCTGGTGCGCTTCCGCGCGCTCATCGGTCCGTACAAGGCCGCGCTGGAGCTGGCCGGGGTGCCCTGCTCCGCCCCGGAGGCCGAGGTGTTTTGGGAGGAGCCGCGCGTGGCGGCGATTCTGCGCGTGGCCGAGAGGCTTTTCGGCCTGCCGCCCACCGAGTGGACAGGGGGCGAAGACGCGGAGCCCGGCGTGGAGTCCGCCTCTGAGCCAGGGGCCACAAGCGTGGTTGACGCCGACCTGCCGGAGTTCCTGCTGCTGCAAGGTCCGCGCGTGCTGCCCAGCGCCCTGCGCGAAACCCCGCCCTTTGACCGCTATTTCTGGGACGGCCCGGCCTTCCGCGATCTCTGCCACGCCTTCGACGCCCAGGGTGGATGGGTGGGGCTGCTCGACTGGGTGCGCCTGGAGACGGACTTCGCCAGCATCCGGCAGGTCGCGCAGAAGGTGCGCATCATGACCCTGCACGCGGCCAAGGGCCTGGAGTTCGAGGCCGTGTTTTTGCCCGCGCTGGAGGCGGGCATACTGCCCTTTTCCGGCTTCGGCGGCGAGGCTCCCACGCCGGAGGCCCTGGCCGAGGAGCGCCGTCTGCTCTACGTGGGCCTGACCCGCGCCAAAAACCGCCTGTGCCTCTCCTACGCGCGGGAGCGCACCCTCTACGGCAAGACGCGCGTCTGCGAGCCCTCGCCCTTCCTGACCGCCCTGCAGGCCAGCCTGCCGCAGAAGCTTGTGCGGCGCACGGTGCTTGCGCCCAAGACCCAAACCCGCCAGACCCAGCTCAACCTGTTCTGAGAGCGGCCCGAAGCCGCGCACTGGCGTCTGACAAGACAGGAAAGCGCAACGCACGGAGTTCGCCAGTCCGCGTGGCGACAGCGTTCAATGCGGCGGCAAGCTTTCGCGCCTGTCCATCTGCCTTTGATTTCAGGGAAAAGGAAGCCGCGTTGCCATCGCGCGAGGATTCGGGCCAAAAGTCCGCCAGCCCGCCTGACCGACGTTGCTTCTTATGGCAGCGAAGCGGCGTTGCCGCGGCGCGGCTTCGGAACAGGCTATCGCCGGATTGGCCGACAGGCATGCAGCCAGCACCAGGCAACGGTCAACCACATGCATCGGCCAGCAATCGCAAAAGCTTTGTCAGTGCGCACGGCGCGAAGCCAAGGCAAAGACGGCGCGCCAATGCCTGACAGGACTGACGACAAAGACGGCGGGCGACTACTGCTGCAGCGCTGCCTCGCCCCGCAGCACCTTGGCCTTGAGGATCAGCTCCGGCCGGTACTCGAAGTGCATGACGTCGAACTCCGCCCACTTGCCGCCCCACACAAAGCCCTCGGCCTCGAAGGCCGCCACGATCTCCTGGGGAAAGGCCAGCACCTGCGCCGGCACCTTCTCCGGATGGCGCTCCCACAGCCAGTAGGGCAGCTTCGGGTTCAGGTCCACCGCCGCGCCAAAGCTGTGCACGCTCAGGCGGTTGGTGGAGGCGATGGTCCGCCAGCACAGGGTGCCGCCAAAGGGCCGCAACACCTGCTTCCACTCCGGGTGGGCGGGCAGCTGCGGCTCCAGGCGCGCCCACACGCGCCCCAGGGCATCGGCCGCGCCGTTGCGCGTGCTGAAGACCGCGCCATGCCCGTCGAAGCGCACGGCGCGGGTGTTTTTGCGCACCTCGGCCTCGTTGTGGCCGTAAAGGGCCAAAAAGAACCGCTGCACGCGCCGCCTGCCCGGATCGAAGTGCGCGGCCGGATGCGCGCTGGCCTCGTCCGCCGGGCCGAGGGGATACACCTGGGCCAGCATGGTGCGCACGTCGGGCGAATCCTCGGCCTCCTTCACCGTGCGGGCGCGGCCGTCGTCATAAACCAGCCGCGAGCCGTCGGCCAGGAGCAGCTCCAAATGCCCGGAGGAACCGCGCTCCATGCCCAGCACCACTCCGGGGTAGGCCTGGCGCAGCACGCCCAGATCCAGGGCGGCCTCGGGCGGCAGGCTATTGCGCGAAAGCCCTTCCGACGCCTGGGAACGAAGGGGATAGAAGCACGCGGCAAGAGGAAGGGCCAGGACCAGCGCAAGAGCCAGAACGCTCCGCGCGCGCAGATTTTGTTTCATTGAAAAATGCTACCCCCCCTCCCAATAAGGGTCAACCGTGCCTCGTTCTGCGGCGAAACGGGACAGGGTTGTCATATCCATGGCGTGTCCTTCCCAAATCCCGGAGGAAATGTTATACTTTTGCTAAGTGTGCGCTCACCCGCAGTGTTCACCATATGTTCAACATGTGCGCCAGACAACAAAGAGGTTCCCAAAGCACAACCGAACCAACGCAAACGCTTCGCAGCCAGGCCCCCGGCAATGCCAAACCCACAAACCTTCCTGCGCCCTCCCCAAGCGCTCCAAGGCCATCTCGCAGGCACCAAGCGATCAAAGGAGGAAGACCATGACACTAGCCATTTTGATGCTGCACGCCCTCTTGGGCATGCTGTTCATCCTTGCCGCAGGCTTTGTGTATGTCGATGTGTTGAACGTCAACGCAGGAAACGTGGAGAGGATACGCCTCATGAGCCGGCTTGTCGCAGGGCTCATGTGGGCAGCCTACTTCATCGGCGGGTATTGGTATGTGGTCCACTACGGACCGGAAAAGGGATATATCCTCAAGGGTCCGTGGCCCTTCGCCCATGATTTCTTCATGGAGACCAAGGAGCACATGCTCATGGGGCTGCTCGTTCTAGCCACGCTTCTCCCCATCGCCGCCACCAATGACCTCCTCGGCTCCAAGAGCGCGCAGAGGCTTATGCAGTGGATCACCGCGCTGCTTGTCATCACAGGAGTGGGCATGGAAGGCGCCGGCGCCATCATCAGCATGGGGGCCAAGATCGCCCTGCTCCCGCAATAGGAGGCGCATATGAGCACATCCACTCTCAACGCCGCCACACGCGGCTTTGGCCTGTCCGTCGCCATCACCAGCATCGCCAGCGCTCTGCTGGTTTTCGCCAAGGAGAGCAACGAAGGCCTGCTCAAGCTCATGAAGGCTCTGACCGTGCACCACTGGGTGACGCACGGGATCTTCGACGTCGCCCTGTTCGCGCTTGTCGGCCTCCTTCTGTCGCGAAGCAACAACGGCAACGGACCTGACATAAGCGACGAAAAGCTCATCAAGGTCATTGCCGTGGGCTTTCTGTCCGGCTGTTTCGCCATCGCCGCTTTCTATCTCACCGCAGGCTGACCAGGCTCAAGCCGGACGGCAGCGGATCGACAAGCAGAAAAGCAAACCAGACCAGGCCGGAGCGGACTCAACCGTTCCGGCCTGTATGCGTTGCGCCACAGGCCCGGCGGAGACAGGCACGCGCCCCTTGCCCCCGCAGCCCTGCGGGCTTATCTATGCGGCCGTGACACCAACGCGCGGACCGCGAAGGCCATGCCCAGCGGACCACGTCCCCTTTCACAAAACGCCAAGGAGTTTTCATGCGCCGCATCCTGTCCTGGCTCCTCGTCACCCTTATCGTCTTTTCTTCCGCCAGCGCCCTGGCGGCCAAAAAACGCGTGGCCAAAGACACGCGCCAAGTGCCCGCCGTGTCCGTGGCGGCCGCGCCCGTCCATGTGGAGGCGGCCCAGGCCGACAACGAGCCCATGCCCGACAGCCACATCGACGGCGTGACCTTCATCCGCCTGAAAAATGGCTTGCAGGTGCTGGTGAAGGAGGACGACCGCTTCCCCCTGGCGCACATCCGCATGTTCGTGCACGCGGGCTCCGCCTACGAGACGCGCGCCCAGGCGGGCATAAGCCACGTGCTGGAGCACATGGTCTTCAAGGGCGCGGGCGACATGAAGCCCGGCGAGGTGGCCCGCCGCATTGAGGACGTGGGCGGCAGCCTCAACGCCGCCACAAGCTTCGACGACACCGTGTACCACGTGGAGGTGCCCGACGCCTCGTGGCGGCTCGGCCTTTCGGTTGTGGCCGACATGACCTTCAAGCCCGCGCTCGTCCCCGCGCAGCTCACAAGCGAAAAAGAGGTGGTGCTGGCCGAACTGAAGCGCGGCGAGGACACCCCGGGCAACATGCTCTTTGAGACCCTGCAAGGCATGGTCTTCAAGGGCACCAGCTACGAGTGGCCCATCATCGGCTTCCGCGACACCGTGCGCGCCACCACCAGCCAGTCCATGCGCCAATACATCGCCCCCCTGTACCAGCCCCAGAACATGCTGCTGTGCGTGGTGGGCAAGGTGAAGGCGGCGGAGGTGCTGGCCGAGGCCGAGCGCCTGCTGGGCGGCATCCAAAACACCGCGCGCATAACCCCGCCCACGCCCTTTGACTTGCAGAAAAACGCCGGACCGCGGCTCACCGTGGTGCCGGGCATGTGGAACAAGGTGCACCTGGGCCTGGCCCTGCCCGCGCCGGACTTCCTCTCCGGCAAGATGCCCGGGCTCGACATGCTGGCCCAGATCATGGGCGGCGACGAGACCTCCCGCCTGTACCGCAAGTTCAAGTACGAGCTGCGCCTGGTCGACTCCGTGAGCATGGGCATGAGCAACCTGGAGCGCGGCGGCATCATCATGGTCTCCGCCACCCTCGACGCGGACAAGCTGCCCGCTTTCTGGGACGCGCTGACCAAGGAGTTGGCCCATTTCGACCCGAACAGCATCACCGACATGGAGCTGAAGCGCGCCCGCACCAACATCGAGGCCGGCCTGTTCCTCTCGCGTGAGACCATCGGCGGCCTGGCCTCCAAGCTGGCGCACCAGTATGCCTTTGAAGGCGGCCAGCAAGGCGAGGCCAACTACCTTGCGGCCATTGCCACCATGAGCCGCGGCGAGCTCACCGCCCTGTACCGCGAGTTCATCCGGCCCGAGGCACTGAGCGCCGCCATCTTGAGCCCCAAGGACGTGACCATCGACCAGGCCCCGCTGCTGGCCGCGCTGAAGCGCAACTGGCCCGCGGGAAAGACCGCCGCGACCAAGGCCGAGGCCAAGACCGGCGCGGCCGTGCGCCAAATCAGCCTGCCCGGCGGCAGCACCCTGGTGCTTCTGCCCGACGCCACCCTGCCCTACACCGCCGTGAGCCTGGCCTGGACCGGCGGCGACGGCCTGCTCAATCCTTCGGAGCAGGGCCTGGGCGCGCTCACGGCCTCGCTCATCACGCGGGGCACCAAGACCCGCACGGCCAACCAGGTGGAGGATTTCCTCTCCGACCGCGCGGCCAGCCTCATGGCCGGCACCGGCACCGAGACCTTCACCCTCAGCGCCAAGTTCCCCAGCCGCTTCACCCCGGACATGCTGGGCCTGCTGCGCGAGACCCTGACCAGCCCGGCCTTTGCCGGCGCGGAGCTGGCCCGGACCAAGGAAGACCAGTTGAGCGCCATCAAGCGCACCGAGGACCAGCCCATCGGCCTGGCCTTCCGCAACATGCCGGGGCTGCTGTTCGCCTCGGCCCCGTACAACTACCTGCGCCTGGGCGAGCCCAAGCAGGTGGAGGGCTTCACCCGCGAGCAGGCCCAGGCCTTCTGGAAGCGGCAAATGGCCCGGCCCTTCGTGCTCTCCGTGTGCGGCCAGTTTGACGAGGCCGCCCTCACCGCCTTTGCCCTGGGCCTGACCCAGGAGCTGGGTTCGGACAAAAGCGCCGCGGCCAGCACGGCCGGCCCGCAGTGGAAGCCCAAGGCCAAGGCCGAACTGCACCTGCCCGGCCGCAACCAGTCGCACCTGTTCGTGGTCTTCAAGGCCCCGGGACGCGAGAACCTGGACGAAAGCGCCCGGCTCTCCGTGCTGCGCGCGGCCCTGGCCGGGCAAAGCGGCCTGCTCTTCCGCGACATGCGCGACAAGCAGGGCCTGGGCTACACGGTCACAGCCTTCCTCTCGCAGTACAAGAACGCGGGCTTCCTGGCCTTCTACATCGGCTCCGACCCGGACAAGCTGCCCCAGGCGCTGGAGGGCTTCCGCAAGGCCGCGGCCGATCTGGTGGCCAAGCCCCTGCCCCAGGACGAGATCGTGCGCGCCAAGAACATCCTCTCCGGCGACTACTACCAGGACCGGCAGGGGCTCATGTCGCGCAGCCGCGAGGCCGCCGGAGCCGTTGTGCAGGGCTTTGACCGCGACGCCGAGCTGAAGCTTGTGGAGAAGGCGCAGACCCTGAGCCCGGAGGACGTGCGCCAGGCCGCCGCCCGCGTGCTCAAGTGGGATGAGGCCTCCGTGCTGGAGGTCGCCCCCTAAGGTTTACCCCCCTGGGGTTGCCCCGGAGGTTCGCCTCCCCTGGGGTTGCCCCTGGGGCAGCCGGTCATTCTCCCGCCAGAGGCCTTGCCTGAAAGGCCGCCCGTGGGCTAGAGACGACAGACGGCGAACCACAGGCTAACAACAGCGCCCGGCGCGTCCTTGCGGCGCGCCAAGCGGCGACGACAAAGACCACAAGGAGAGCGCATGGCCATATTCAAGGGAACCAAGACCAAGCCAGTGGAGGAGGACGCCAAACCCGACGCCCGCGTGACCCTGGCCAAAGACGTCTACATGGCCGGGCGCTTCAAGATCGTCACCCTGGACGCCATCCACGGACGCGAGGTGCTGGGCACCTTCGGCCTCATCGTGTGCCGCAGCTACACCTTCGACAACGCCTTCTACGGGCTCATCGCCCAGGCGCTGGAGGTCAACGCCGACGCCATCCTGGGCTACCGCGAGAGCGTGGCCTTCCACCCCGAGGGCGAGAAGTATTACTCCTGCTACGGCACGGCCGTGCGCCTCAAACCCATCAAATAGCCCCCGCAACGCCAAAGGCCCGGATGCGCAAAGCTCCGGGCCTTTTTTCGCGCCTTCGGCCCGGGCGCGGGCCTGGACAAGGCCGCGTGCCGCGTGCGAATGTCCCCCATGCTCGAAATAGCCGTATTCCTCTGCGGAGCCGTGGTCATGGTGCTGGAGCTCGCGGGCTCGCGGGTGTTGGCGCCCTTCCTCGGCACCTCCATCATCGTGTGGACAAGCCTCATCGGCGTGGTGCTGGGCTCCCTCAGCCTGGGCTACTGGTGGGGCGGCCGCGTGGCCGACAGACGCCCCCAGGCCAAGGTGCTGGCGCGCATCATCCTGCTGGCCGCGGTGGCCACCCTGCTTTTGGCCGGGCTCAAGGGCTTTATCCTCACCTTTCTGCAAAACCGGGCCAGCCTGTCCGTCTCCACCCTGGCGGCGACGGTGGCGCTCTTCGCCCCGGTCTCGGTGCTGCTCGGCATGGTTTCGCCCTTTGCCGCGCGCCTGCGCATGAACGACGCCAAGCACTCCGGCCGCACCGTGGGCAACCTGTACGCCCTGTCCACCGTGGGCAGCATCGCGGGCACCTTTGCCGCGGGCTTCTGGCTCACGGCCGCGGTGGGCACCACCAACCTCGTGCTGCTCATGGCCGGCGTGCTGATCATCGCCGCCGCCCTCGTGCACCGGGGCGACTGGAAGCCCAAGCTGGCGGCCGGCGCGCTCATCGTTCTGGCGGCCGTGGCCCTGGGCCTTTTCGACACCGAACTGCGCGCGGCGAACATCCTCGACCTGGACACCCCGTACCAGCGCGTGCTGGTGTACAACGCCCGCAACTCCGAAACCGGCGAGCGCCTGCGCATGCTCTCCACCGGGCCGGAGGGCAGCCAGTCCGCCGTGGACCTGGCCGACGCCACGCGCCTGGCCCTGCCCTACACGCGCTACTACCGCCTGGCCGCGCACTTCCGGCCGGACGCCCAGCGCATGCTCATGCTGGGCGGCGGCGGGTATTCCTTCCCCAAATATGTGCTGAGCCACCGGGGCGAGTTCGGCGGCGCGCCGCACATGGACGTGGTGGAAATCGACCCCGGCATCACGGCCATAGCCGAGGACCACTTCATGCTGCGGCCCTTTCCCGGTCTCGCGGTGCACCACGACGACGCCCGGCGCTTTTTGAACCAGTGCGCGCCCGCCGCCTACCAGGTGGCCCTGGTGGACGTGTTCACCAGCCACCTTTCCGTGCCCTTCCACCTGGCCACCCAAGAGACCGCCCAGGCCCTTTCCCGCGCGCTGGACGAAAACGGCGTGGTGCTGGTGAACTGCATCAGCGCGGCCGAGGGACCGAAAAGCCGCTTCTACCGGGCGCTTCTGGCCACCTACCGCTCGGTGTTCCCCCGCGTGGAGAGCTTTCTGCTGGAGCCGGAGGACCCGAAGGACCTGCAGAACATCATCCTGGTGGCGTTCAAGTCCCCGGCCGCGCCGGTCCTGACCAGCGCCGATCCGGACTACGCGCCCCTGCTGGCCCACCGCTACCTGCCCCCGGCGCGCCTGCCCAACGACCCGCCCGCGCTCACCGACGACTTCGCCCCCGTGGACCACTACCTGCTGAACCTTTAGCGCAAAAAGGGCCGCCCGCGTCCGCGCAGGCGACCCCCATTCGAGTGCTGTTCCGACACGCCGGAGACCGGCCGTGCGTGTTGTTGCGCCTAGGCCCCGGTGCTGACCCCGGCCGAGGCGAAGGAGGCCATGTCGTTGTACATGGCGCACGCGCTGCGCAGCAGGAACATGGCCATGGCCGCGCCCGTGCCCTCGCCCAGGCGGAAGCCCAGGTCGAGCAGGGGCTTCTTGCCCATCTGCTTCACGGCGTACTGGTGCCCCGGCTCGGCCGAGGCGTGGGAAAGCACGGTGTAGTCCGCCGTGGCCGGGCAGAGCTTCCAGGCCGCAACCGCTGCCGCGGTGGAGATGAAGCCGTCCACACAGACCAGCTGGCGGTTCTTGGCGCCGCCCAAAATAAGCCCGGCCAGGCACGCGATCTCAAGCCCGCCCAAGGCCGTCAGAATCTCCAGCGCATCGCCCCCGGCCACCACGCCGCCGTTGACCTTGAGCCCTTGGCGGATGACCTCCACCTTGCGGCTGACGCCGGTCTTGTCCAGCCCCGTGCCGGGGCCGGTCATGTCCGCCGGGTCCAGCCCCAGGTAGGCGCAGTAGAGCGCGGTGGAGGGCGTGGTGTTGCCTATGCCCATGTCGCCGGTGCCCAGCACGCGCACGCCCTCGGCATTGGCGCGGTCGGCCAGGTCCACGCCCAGCAGCAGCGCTTGCAGGCACTGCTCCGTGGTCATGGCCGGGCCCTTGGCCAAGTTTGCCGTGCCTTGCGCCACCTTGCCCCGGATGAGGCTCGGGTGCGCGTCGAAGTCCGGGCCCTTGCAGCCCGCGTCCACCACGTAGAGCTGCACCCCGGCGGTTTTGGCCAGCACGTTGATGCCCGCGCCGCCGTTCAAAAAGTTCAGCACCATCTGGCGCGAAACCTCTTGGGGGTACAGGCTCACGCCCTCCTCCACCACGCCATGGTCGCCCGCCACCGTGTACACGCGGGCGGGATCGGCCTGGGGCGCCTTGCCCTCCTGAACCAGATACAGCTGCAAAGCCAGTTCCTCCAAACGTCCCAGGCTGCCTTGGGGTTTGGTCAGGTTGTCCAGGTGGGCCTGGCCTGCCGGGGCCAGAGACAAATCCACCGGTGAAATGGACGAAAGGACGGCTTCGAGTTTGGCGCGCATGGGGGCTCCTTGGTTTACAGATGCCGGCTGGGGTGCCGGGTCGGCCTCGCCGGGCGGGCGACAAAAAAAAGGCCCGGCGGGCGCAAAAACGCCTACCGGAACCTTTTTCCATCAAGTTCCTGAAATATGACCACTGCGGACAGGTCTTCCGGCTTCCGGATCAACCTGATGGAGACGGCCTTCCCGCCGGGCGATGCCCGTGCAGTGGATGGGCGCTTCAAGCCCCGCGTCTCCCCAGTCCCCGGTTACGGCGATGGGATCGCCACGGAATCGCACCGTGTTCCGGGATGTCCGCCCGGTGGCTTGTTGTTACCGCAGGCCGGCCCGCTTTTCAAGGCTTTTGCGGGCTGGCCGGCAAGGCAGACGGTCAAGCCAATGGGACAAGCCGGGCCGCAGCGGCTGTCTCTGGTCAACGCGTGCGGGCGCGGCCGCTCTGGCCGGACCGGGCAAGCCAAAGCGACGGGCAGTGCCGGGTGGGCGATCCTCACCAAAAGCCCCCCCTTCTTTTTGCGGCCGGACTATGCGGCACGTTGATTGCAAATCGTTTCGCGTGGACAAACGCCTCGCCATACTGCACGCCAACTGCCAGGGCGACCCCCTGGCCGAGGCCCTGCGCGCCAGCCCGGAATTCGACCGGCGCTTCACCGCGCGCGTGCGCCTGAACTACACCCGCGAGCCCATTGCGCAGGCCGAGCTCGACGCCTGCGGCCTGTTCCTGTACCAGCACCTGGGTCCGGACTGGGGCGGGCTGGCCTCGGCCGAGCTGCTCAAGCGCTTGCCCCCGGGATGCCGCAGCCTGTGCATTCCCAACATGTTCTTCCGCGGGCCCTGGCCCTTGTGGTCCGGCGCGCCGGGTTTCGACTACCGCGACGTGTTCCTCGACCACCTGCTGGACCTCGGGCTGCCCCGGCGCGACATCCTGCACCTGTATCTGCACACGCCCCTGGCCGCCAAGTACGACCTCGCGGCCCTGCTTGAGGAGACCATCGGCACGGAGCGCGCGCGCCAGGCCCACACCCCGGTGCCGTATTTGGACTACGTGCTCGAAAATTTCCACGCGCGGCCCCTGTTCCACACCATCAACCACCCGGCCGCAGAGCTGCTGGCCCACGCGGCAACGGGCATTCTCCGGCTGCTTGGCCTGGAGCCCCCGGACCAGGAGCGGCTGAAGCGGCTGCGCACCGGCTACGAGGACTTCACCCTGCCCATCCACCCCCAGGCGGCCGCATTCTACGGGCTGCGCTACGCCGACGCGCACACGCGCTACCAGGTCTACGGCACGCTGAAGACCTTCGACGAATACGCCGCGGCCTATGTGGACTGCCGCCTTGCCGGCATCGACACCTTCATCGGCTATCTGCAGGTGGCGTGACCCATGCCGCAGCCAACGCGCACCATCGCCTGGGTCGGCGGGCAGTTCTTCCAGCCGCACATGGAGGCCGAGGGCTTCCGCGCCGTGCACATCCCCATGGCCCGGCCCCAGGCCTTCACCTGGGAGGACCTGGTGCAGCGCTGCGCGGGCGCGCCGGACGCCGTGGTTTACTGCGACCGCAGCCTGCCCCCGCCCCTGACCGGCGTGGAGCGCTTTCCCTGCCTCACGGCCTTCTACTGCATCGACTCGCACATCCACGGCTGGTACCCGCTGTACGCCGGGGCCTTCGACCTCTGCGCCGTGAGTCTGCGCGACCATGTGGCGCGCTTCGAGGCCGAGCTCTCGCCCGGCCGGGTCATCTGGCTGCCGCCCTTTGCCGAGGACAGATACCAGCCCGGCAAGGCCGAAAAGACCTTCGACCTGCTGTTCGCAGGCACGGTGAACCCGGAGACCACGCCGCAGCGGCACACGTTTTTGGCGCGGCTGGCCGCCCTGTTCCCCAATCTTGCCGTGCGCCAGGGAGACTTCAACCAGCTGCTGCCTCAGGCGCGGGTGGTGCTGAACATCGCTGAGCGCGGCGACCTGAATTTCCGGGTGTTCGAGGCCCTGGCCTGCGGCTCCTGCCTGCTCACCCCGGCCATCGCCAACGGGCAGTCCGAGCTGTTCCGCGCAGGTGAGCACTTCATCACCTATGTCCCCAACGATCCGGCCGACGCGGCGGACAAGGCCCGCGTCCTGCTGGCCGACCACGCCCGGCGCGACGCCCTGGCCCAGGCCGGGCACGCCCTTGTGGACGCCGCACACCGGCCCGCGCACCGGGCCAAGGCCCTGGCCGCGCTGCTGCGCCAAGGTTTTGACGACAGGCTCGCGGCCCGGCGCCTGGCCCAGCCGGATGCGGCGCTGCGCAAACGCCTGCGCCTCATGTATCTGCACTGGGCCGAACAAGGCGGCGAGCCCGGCCTTTGCGCCCGCTACCTGGCCGAGGCCCGCGCCCTGGCCTGATCCTTTGCGCTGGCATGAAATCTGCTTTCCTGGCAGCATGATGCCGCGCCAAAGCGCGACCGGCCAACCGCTGCGCAGCGCGCAGCCCCGCCAATGCCGCGCGCCCGGCGCAAGGAGTAGCGCATGCCCCCCTGTCCACGCCCCCACGTTCCAGCAATTCCGGTCCTGCGCCGCAAGAGCGCGCCTGTTCTGCGCGCCTGCGCCCTGGCCCTGGCCGGGTGCTGGCTGCTCGCCTCCTGCTCCGCCTCGGACGCGGTGAGCATAGCCCGCGTGGCCAGCGGCGACACCAGCGCCGCCGTGGGCATGGCGCGCAACAAGGCCATCCGCTACGCCGCCAACCCCAGCGCCATCACGGCCGACTACAAGCGCTTCAAGAACCTGCTGGCGACCTTCCGCCGGGCCGTGGGCGGCACCTGGGGCCAAGGCGACGCCAAGGAGGCCAAGCCCAAGGAGTACGTGAAGTACACCAACAACTATCTTTCCCGCGCCAGCGTTGATTTCGAGGAGGGTCGCATCACCGTCGAGACCCTGGACCAGAGCGCGCCGCACAAGAGCCTGCGCGAGGCCATCGTCACCACGCTGTTGACGCCCTATGATCCGCGCGCCGTGGACATGTACTCCAGCGGCCCGGTGAAGCTCGGCGGCACGCCGTTCCTGCTGGGCGAGGTGAAGGACCAGCGCGGCAAGAACATCAAGACTGAGGAGCAGGCCGAGGCCTTTGCCCGCGCCATCATGGAGAACGGCGTGCGCGAGCGCCCCGGCGACATTCCCGGCAAGACCGTCAGCTACGTGGTCATCCCCATGGCCACCGACCACATGTACGTGCGCGCCGCCAAGTTCAAGCCCATGGTCGAGGATGCCTCCCGCCGCTTCAACGTGCCGCGCAATCTCATCTACGCCATCATCCGTGTGGAGAGCGACTTCAACCCCTACGCCATCAACGGCGTGCCAGCGGTGGGCCTTATGCAGATCGTGCCGCAAACCGCCGGGGCCGAGGTGCAGCAATACCTGACCAAGAAGCGCGGCGAGCCCAGCAAGGCCTATCTCTTCGATCCGGAGAACAACATCATGTTCGGCGCCGCGTACCTAAACCTGCTGGACACCCGGCACCTTGCCGGCGTGGGCAACCCGGTGAGCCGCGAGTATTGCGTCATCGCCTCGTACAACGGCGGCAGCGGCGCGCTGCTCAAGACCTTCAACCGCGCTGACCGCGCCAAGGCCCTGGACGTCATCAACAGCCGTTCTCCCCTGGCCGTCTACGAGACCATCACCCAGAGCCACGCGGCCGAGGAAACGCGCATGTACCTGAAGAAGGTGCTTGCGGCGAAGAAGCAGTTCGTGGGCATGTAGCGGCAGTGCAAGACGTGCGGCCGCGCCAGTTGGTGCGCGGGACGTGGAGAGCTGGCTAAGAAGCGAAAGTCCCACCTTGTATTTGCGGCAAAAGCTCCGGCCGGAGATCCCCCAAGGGGCTCCTACCGCCAGTCCTGGCCGCTCATGAGCTTCCAAGCGTTCTGATAGGCGATCTTGGCCCCGGCCTCGGGGCTCAGGCTGCGCAAAATGAGCCAGCGGAAGTTGCCGGTCACGCGCTCATAGTTATCCCAGCGCCCGGTGTTCACGTCCGAGCCGAACACGAAGCGGTCGGCGTGCTCCTCAAACAGCGCCCGCCACTGGCTGTTCAGTCTGGCGTCGGGCTGGTCCTTGCCCTTGTCCGGGTTGATGTTGTCGTACAGCACGGCGTCCACCTGCCGGGTGCCCCTGTGGGTGCCGCCCGGCGGCGACTGGTTCAGATCGAAATACAGGTTTGGGTGGCGCGCAAGCATGGCGCGCACGCCCTCCGGCGTGGGCAGCACGGTCCAGGTGGCGCGGTTGCGGTTGCGGCCCACGTGGCACCAAATGACCTTGGCCTTGGGATGCCGGACCAGCATGCGCTCCAACTCCGGCAAGAGCGCATCCTCGGCCTCATGATGCAGCAGAAACGGCAGCCCGCTCTGCTCGGCCAGGCGGAACACGGCTTCGAAGCTCTCGGAATCCACGGGCAGATGCACGTCGCGGTCGTTGGTGCTGGAGACATAGTGCCGGGCCTCAAACTCGCCCATGGCGAAGTAGCGCCCGGTGGCGACATCCGCCGCCAGCTCGGTCAGCAGGGATGGGTCGCGCCCGTGCCAGCGCGGGCCATCGCCGTGGATGGTCGTGGGCACCAGCCGCGTGGGATGCGCCGCCGCGTCGGCCAGCGCGTGGGCGCTGCCGTTGCGCTCGTTCTGCCCCAGCCAGGTGAGCACAACCCCGGCCTTGTCCATCTTCCCCACCAGCGCGTCCAGAGGCAGCTTGCCGCCCCAGTGGTGCTCCACGTCGATGAGCGGGGTTTGCCCACGCGCCAGCACGGCGCGGAGTTCCGCCGCATACCCGGCGAGCAGGGCCGCGCGTTCGGGCACAGCCGCGGGCGCGCGCTCGGTCGCTGAAGGCTGGGCGGTGGCGCTCCCGCCCTGCGCTTCGGCACGGCTTGGATCCGGATGAACGACGGTGAGCAGCAGCGCCAGCAGCGCCAGCAGGAGCGCAGGCAAGGGGTTCAGCGGAGAAGGACGGCGGGAAGGGAATGCACGGCTTTGGGCAACGTTTCGCGTCATGTCGCCTCCGGCCCGGCTGGGCGTTTCAGATTCGACAGAAAGGCATATGCCCGCGCACGGCCGATTCGGTTGTCAGCGCCGACCAGGACGAGCCGCTTCAGAGATGACGGAAAGGCTTGCGGCTCTAACTTCGGCTAAATATCCACGAAGGTGCAGTCCATGGCGCCGTCGTGCGCGATGTCAAGCAGGGCGAAGGAGCCCTCGGCCAGGCTGCCGGGGTTCAGGATGCGCGCGCCCTTGTGCTCCGCGAAGTGGCGGCGGTGGGTGTGGCCGAAGCAGACCAGATCGTGCTTGGGGAACAGCTCGGCCACGCGCAGCCAGACCGTGCTGCGCTCGCCCCAGCCATGGGCCATGCCGAAGGTGATTTCGCCGCCCGGCAAGGCCAAGGTGCGGCTCAGGGTCTGGGGCAAGTCGTGGTCGAGGATGAAGTGGTCGCAGTTGCCGCGCACGCAATAAAAGCGCGGGTGCCGGCACAGGTAATGATAAAGAGCAGCGCCCACCATGTCGCCGCAGTGAAGCAGGACATCGGCGGGCGCGAAATGCTCTTCGTAGAGGGCGCAGAATCGTTCGTCAGGACCGCTCAGGTGCGTGTCGGAAATGACGGCCAGACGCATGGAGTTACCCGGAGGCGAAACCGCCCGCCTTAGTCGTTCATCTTCTTGAAGCGCAGGCGCAGGTAGGCGTCGCGCACGGCCTCATACGGGTCGACGGAGGCTTCCTTCAAGGTCTCGTAGTCGCCAAGGCGCAGCGAGGTCTCGTTGACCTTGTCGTAGCCCTTGGTGGCCATGGACCAGTACCAGGGGTTGATGTAGCTCGTCGGGGTCAGGAAGTAGTCGCCCGCGTAGCCCAGGGTGTCGCGGCCGGTGGAGGGGCCGAGGAAGGGCCACACCAGATAGAAGCCGTTGCCCGCGCCCCAGTAGCCGAAGGTCAGGCCCAGGTCCTGCTCGGTGGAGCCGATGGGCTTGTAGGTCTTGCTGTCCGAGGTGATGTCCGCGAAGCCGCCCAGGCCGAAGGCCGTGTTGCCAATGAAGCGCGAGGTCTCCACGGCGGCGGCGTCGAACTTGGCCTGCAGCATGAGGCTGGTGAAGCGCACCGGGTACATGAGGTTGTGGAAGAAATTGTGCACCCACAGGCGCGGGCGTTCGGGCACGGCGTACGAATAGCCCTGTGCCACGGGCTTGAGGGCCCAGAAGTAGAGCTTGTCGTTGAAGCCGAACCACATGCGGTTCCAGCCCTCGAGGGGGTCCGGTGTGCCGGCGGCCTGATCGGCCATGCTCATGTTCTGCGGCGCGCCGACTGTGCGCTTGATGATCTTGCCGTTCTCGTCCCAGATGTCGTCATCGCCATAGGCCAGCAGCACCGGGCCGGAGGCGCTGACCGCAGGGGCCTTCTCGGCCACGGGCTTGTCCGCGGCAAAGGCCGTTCCGACGCACACCACTGTCAGAGCCGCGGCGGCGAGCAAATGCTGCAGCCAGCCGCGTCCGAGAACTTCTTTGCGCACGCTCATGGACTTCCCCCTACTTGCCGACGACATCATCAACGTTCTTGCCTTCATCCAAGGCCTTGATCTTATCCTTGATGCGCTGGATGAGCTGGTCCGGGGTCTCCCGCGACAGAATCTTGGAGAACTGCGTGCGGTAGTTCTTCACCAGGCTCACGCCCTCGATGACCACGTCATAGACCATCCACTGGTCGTGCTTGATCATGACGTAATTGATGGGCACGTTCTTGTCCTTCATCAGCACCTGGGTGTTGATGAAGGCGTGGGTGCCGTCGACCTGCTCCTTGAGGTATTCAACCTTTTCGTTGTTAAATTTCTCAAGCTTGCGGATGTAGGTCTTTTCCAGCAGTTCGGAGAAGCTGGCTACGAACTCCTCCTGCTGCTTGGGGGTGTATTTGTTCCACGATTCGGCCAGGGCGCGGCGGGAAAGCTCGCGCCAGTCGAAGAAGCTGTCGGCCACGATGCGCATCCTGCGCTGGCGCTCAACACGCTTGGCCGGCCCCTTCAAGGCTGGATCGGAAAGAATCGCAATCACTTTGTCGATGCCGATCTTCAGGCGGTTCTGCGGCTCCCCGGCAAAGGCCATGGAGGAGACAGCCAGAACAAGAATCAATATACTAAGAACACAGGATATTTTTTTCATCGGTGCGTAACCTACCATAGTGTGCATAGACGGAATCTTTAAACGCCGCCAAAAACATACTTACTGATTAATTCCTCAAGGTCAATAGAGGATTCCGTGTCGCGCAGAACAGCGCCCGCCTTGAGCGGATCGCCGCCGCCGCGAGAAATCTTGATGTACTTATCACCAATAAGACCGCTGGTTTTCACCGAGGCGATGGTGTCGTCCGTCAGCTTCACGTCCTTGCGGATTTTGAGCGTCACAACACTCATGCCGGAGTCCTGGTCGATGCCGATGCTTTCGACAAAGCCCATTTCCACGCCGTACATCTGCACGGGGGCGTTCACCTTGAGTCCGGTCACGTCGTTAAACATGGCCTTGACGGCGTAGTCGTTGTCCGAGAACAGATGCACGTTGCCCAGCTTGACGCTCATGTAGGCGATGGCCAAAAAGCCCACCAGCACGAACAGGCCGACCTGCGTTTCCTTGGAGTATTTCTTCATTCCTCACCTCGTTTGTGTGGCCCTGTTGCTTGCGCCAGGGCCGCTCGGCAGCGGCTTCGGCTACTGTTCTTCGTCCAAATATCCGGAGCAGTCGCGCTTCATCAGCTTAAAATCAAGGGGCGGCATGGTCAGCCGCGGCGTGGTGCGCTCCGCGGCCTGGCGGTCCAGGAAGCGGCGCAGGTATTCGTCCTGCGTGGCCTCAAGCTCCGCAAGGGAGCCCTGGAAGAGCACGCGGGCGTCGCCCAGCACCAGCACATGGTCGGCAATGGTGCGCATGCTGTCCAGGTCGTGGCTCACCACAACAAGGGTCATGTCGGAGCGGCGTTTGAGCTCCAGCAACAGCTGGTCAAGCTCCGCCGCGGTCACGGGGTCCAGGCCGCTTGTGGGCTCGTCGCAAAAAAGCAGCGGGGGATCCATGACCATGGCCCGGGCCAGCCCGGCGCGCTTGCGCATGCCGCCGGAGAGCTCGTTGGGGAAATAGTCGTGGAAGTCGGCCAGGCCCACCAAGCCAAGCTTGGCCAGAACGCGCTCGTGCACGTCCTTTTCGCTCAGGCGCGTGTGCTCGCGCAGGGGCAGGGCCACGTTGTCGCCAAGGGTCAGCGATCCCAGCAGCGCGCCGTCCTGGAACAGCACGCCCATGCGCTGGCGCAGGCAGTGCATGCCCCGGCGGTCCAGCTTGGCCAGGTCGTGCCCGCCGATGACGATGCGCCCGGACAGCGCGGGGTGCAGCTTCAGGATGTGCTTGAGCAGGGTGGACTTGCCGCAGCCAGAGCCGCCCAGGATGACTGAAATTTTCCCGCCGGGCAGCGTCGCGTCGATGTTGCTCACCACGGCATGCTCGCCGTAGCCGATGGTGAGTCCCTCCAAGAGGATGTCCGGTGTGGTCTGCTGGGTCACGTCCATACTCCTAGAACAATATCGAGGTCAGCACGTAGTCGGCCAGGAGGATGAGCACGCAGGAGGTCACCACGCCGGCGGTGGTGGCCTGGCTCACACCCTCGGGGCCGACGGCGTCGCGCCGCAGGTGCGTGTAATAGCCCATGTAGCAGCAAACCGTGCACACCACCACGCCGAACACCAGCGACTTGATGAACCCGCCGGTGATGTCGTTCATTTTGAGGTAGGCGCTGACGCGGTACCAGTACACGCCGGAGTTGCCGCCAAGCAGCAACACGCCGGTGAGGTAGCCGCCCAAGATGCCCACGAGGTCGAAAAACGCCGTGAGGATGGGGAAGCAGATGATGGAGGCGGCCAGCTTGGGGCTCACCAGATAGCCGATGGGATTGATGTCCATGACGCGCAGGGCGTCGACCTGCTCGGAAATGCGCATGACGCCGATCTCGGCGGTCATGGAGGAGCCGGCGCGGCCGGTGATCATGATGGCCGTGAGCACGGGGCCGAGCTCGCGCACCAGGGAGAGGGCCACGGCCGAGCCGAGGAAGCCGTCGGCTCCGAACTTGGCCAGGGCGTAGTACATCTGCAGGCCGATGACCATGCCCGTGAACAGGCTGATGAGCGTAATGACGCTGACGCTTTTGACGCCGATGAAATAGATTTGGCGGACGGTTTTGGCGAACTGGCCCCAGGACCGGAAGATGCGGCCGAAGGATTCGAGCAGGAACAGGAACATGGCGCCCATGTCGCCCACAAGGCGCAGGGCGGAGTCACCCAGCTGAGCGATGGGCGAGAGATGCGCGCGGCGTGTTCCCTGAATCATCGGTAGCGTCTCTCCTTCTGGCTGCGGCGTTCCGCCGCGGGCCATGCGTGCGCCCGGATTAAAAATCCTTTTACGTATCCGGACAACGCAGTCTGACTAGCACAGACGCGGGCCTCCCGCAAGGCTTGGCCCCCACGCCGTCAGCATTTTAAACACGCGCAAAACCGGAGAAAAGAGGTCGGGAAACAGGAGCCTATTGCCCGTCCTCGTTTTCCGCCTCATCAGCCTTGACGTTTGAAACGTCATTGCGCGGAGAATTGTCGCGCGAGCCGTTCTTGCGCTCCCACCAGGCCTGGTCCGGTCCCAAAAACCACCAGTCCGTGTGGTCGGTCTCCAAAATCACGCGGCCCAGTTCCTGGCCTTCGGGCGTGCGCAGCCGCAGCTTGGCCGCGGCCAGCCATTTGTCCGCATAGCGGTTGCCCAGGTCGGCCTCTTCCTTCAGGTTCAGCATCAGGTCCAGCTGGTCGGCATCGTGCGCCAGCATGGCCTCTGGCGTTGCGGTCTCCTCCAGCTCGGTCCACAGGGGCAGCACGTCGCCCTCCAGCCCGGTGCCGGAGAGGGAGTCCTCCAGCGCCTGGGTGCCGGAGCTGGAGTTATACAGCTTGTTCACATAGTTGAAGTCGCCCGTGCGGGCCTCGTGCAGGTCGTGGAACAGGCACATCATGGCCGTGCGCTCCTTGTTCGCCCCGGCCATTTGCGCCAGCACGAAGCCGATGACCGCGGTGCGGAAGCTGTGCTCGGCCACGTTCTCCTTTCCGGATCCCAGGAACTGGTAGCCGGAGCGCGGCGTTTTGCGCAGCATGCCGCATTCGAACAAAAAATCCGCCAGGCGGGTCATGCGGGAGCGGGAATCGAGTCGCGACATGGGTGAGTGAGCCTCCGCGGGGTGGGCGGTGTCCAGAAAGGGGCGCCGCCCTTTCCATCCCGCCGGGAGGATTTCATCCCCCTGGCCCCCGATTGGGATTGGGTGAATATGATGCCATCGTCTGCGGCACAGCCCTGGACGGAAAGCGGCCCATCACGCGCGGCGAAGTTAAAAAAACGCTTTGCGAAACCGCTCGTTACGTGCGGTAGTCCGCGTTGATCTCGATGTAGCGCTTGGTCAAATCCGAGGCGAGCAAGGTGAAGGAGCCGTGCCCGGCGTGCAGGTCGAGTTCGATCGCCACGTCCTGGTGGCGCATGCACGGCGCGAGCAGCGCGTCCAGGTCCTCGGGCGAGGGCTGGCCCTTCTCGAACACGAGGATGCCGCCGATTTTGAGCACCACGGCTTCCGGCTCATAGTCCGCGCCGCTTCTGCCCAGGGCGGCGATGATGCGCCCCCAGTTGGGATCGCACCCGAAGAGCGCAGTTTTGACCAAGGGCGAATTGCCGATGGTGCGCGCGGCCAGCTCGGCCTGGGCGGCGCTTTTGGCCCCGGTGACCGTGATGTGCGCCACCTTGGTGCCGCCCTCGGCGTCCTGCACGATGCGGTAGGAAAGCTCCTGGCACACGGCGGTAACGCAGTCGCGCAGCAGCTTGAGCGCCTTGGCGTCCCTGGCGGCCACGCCGGAGGCGCCGTTGGCCAGGGCGAGCACGGTGTCGTTGGTGCTGGTGTCGCCGTCCACGGTGAGGGCGTTGAAGGAGCGGTTTGCGGCGTGGACGAGGATGTCCTTCCAGGCGGCGGCTTCAACGTCCGCGTCGGTGAGCACGAAGCCGAGCATGGTCGCCATGTTGGGCGAAATCATGCCCGCGCCCTTGCACATGCCGAGCACGCGGATTTCGCCGCCGGGCAGGGCCACGCTTTTGGCGATCAGCTTGGGGAAGGTGTCCGTGGTCATCATGGCCTTGGCCACATCGACGGCCGTGGCCTTGCCCAGGCTTTGCCCCAGCTGGGGGGCGGCGGCGGCCCACTTGTCCATCTTGAGCTGCGCGCCGATGACGCCGGTGGAGGTGGGCAGCACCTCGGACGCGGCGACGCCGGCCTGGGCGGCCACAAGTTCCAGGGTGGCGCGGCAGTTGGCAAGGCCCTCGTCGCCGGTGCAGGCGTTGGCCTGGCCGGAGTTCACGAGCAGGGCGCGGGCCTGGGGGCGCTGGCCCAAAATATCTTTGCACACCAGCACGGGCGCGGCCTGGAAGCGGTTCTTGGTGAACACGCCCGCGGCGACGGCGGGCGTCTCGCTCACGATGAGCCCCAGATCGTTGCGGTCCGGTCTTTTGAAGCCAGCGGCGGCGACGGCGAAGCGGTATCCCTTGGGCGGCATGGTCATGGGCGAACCTCACGTGTGGATTCGGCGGGCGGCGGGTGCGGCCGCGCGCGGGAGCGAAGCCTAGCACAGGCCGCAACGGGTTTCAAAGGGTCTTTGGCGAAGCTGGCCGAACGGCCTGCCCTGTGCGGCGCGTGGTTGCGCCGGGTGGATGCTGTGTGTGGATGCGACAGGTTGCGGCGGGTTGCAAACCGGCGCCCGGCCAGCGGCGGCCGGTGCAGCGCGCCAGGCCGGAAAGCGTGGTAAACGTCCCCGGGGATCAGGCCAGGCCGACGGGCTCGTCCTCGGCCCGGTACAGGGTCACGCGGTTGCGGCCCGCGCTCTTGGACCGGTAGAGCATGCGGTCGGCCTCGCGCAGCATGCCGTCCAGGCTCAGCCCCAGCTCGCAGCACAGGCCTATGCTCACGGTGTAGGTGACCACATCCTCGCCGAAGCGCACGGGCGTCGACTCGAACACCTTGCGCAGGTCCTCAAACAGCAGCACAGCCTGGTCCGCCGCGATGTCCGAGGCGAGCACGCAGAATTCCTCGCCCCCAAGACGCGCCACAATGTCCGAGGTGCGGAAGCGCGAGGCCAGCAACTGGGCCATTTGCCGCAGCACGGCGTCGCCCGCCTCGTGGCCCAGGGTGTCGTTGACGTTTTTGAAGTGGTCGATGTCGAGCATGGCCACGGTGACGGGCTGGCCCCTGCGGGTCAGCAGGGCGTGCAGCTGGTTGCCGGCGGAAAAGAAATAGCGGCGGTTGTACACGCGGGTCAGGTAGTCGCGCTCGGCCATGTCGCGCACCTGGGCGATGTGGTCGAGCATCTCCAGGTTCTGGGTGATGCGCGTGTAGAATTCTTCCACCAGAAAAGGCTTGTGCAGGTAGTCGTTGGCGCCGCTCTTGATGAAGCGCGGCGAGAGCCTGGCCCCACCCTCGGCCGAGACGCCCACGATGGCCAGCATGTCCTTGCCGAAGTTGCGGCGTATTTCCCGCGTCAGGGTGAAGCCGTCCATGCCGGGCATGTTGTAGTCAACCAGCACCAGGCGGGTGTCCGGGTGCTCGGCCAGCATGGCCAGGGCCTCCTCGCCGCTGCCCGCCTCCAGCACGTGGTAGCGGTGGGCTATCAAAAGCCGGCCCACGGCATGGCGGTAGCTGCGGGAATCGTCGACGATGAGGATCTTGGTCTGCGGATTTTTCGCCAGCCGCGCCAGCAGGGCCACCACGTAGTCCACGTTCTCGATGCTGTCCTTGAGCACGTAGTCGACGATGTGCCGGTTCCAAAAGCTTTCGCGCAGGGTGTCGGAGAGCTCGCCGGTGAAGACGATGGCCGGGACCTTGCAGGCGATGGCGAGGTCCACGGATTCGCCATGGGGAGCATCGGGCAGGTTGATGTCCAGGAGCGCGGCGAGATAGTCCGTGCCCTGGTCGAGAATGCCCTTGGCCGCGGCCAGGCTGGACGCGACCACGACATCGAAGCCGAGATCCTGCCGGATGTGCTTGGACACCAGCGCGGCGAAGGAACGGCTGTCTTCAACGACAAGCACTTTGGTCATGCAGCTTTCTCCGAAAACCGGATGCGTGTCAGCCGCCTGGGGCGGTACGGGCCCCGAAAGCGGTCGGGGGGACATGGCCGCAGTATGCGTACCACAGCCCCCCGCGCGTATCAAGCTGTTCTATACGTGCATCGGAATCATGTATTATTTGCCGCAGCAGTTCTTGTGCTTCTTGCCGGAGCCGCACGGGCACGGATCGTTGCGCCCCACCTTGGCCGCGGCGCGCTTCACCGGCTGCTTCTTCTTGGCTTCGGCGTCCACCGCGGGGCCCTGGTACTCCAGGTCGGCGGCGGTCTCCTTGTGCTGGAACTCCTCTTCCTTCACCTCTTTCTGAATGCGCAGGCGGCAGATGAGGCTCATGGACTTTTCGGCGATGGTGTAGAGCATGGCGCGGAAGAGGTCGAAGCCCTCGCGCTTGTACTCCTGCTTCGGGTCCTTCTGGCCATAGCCGCGCAGGCCTATGCCGTCGCGCAGGTGGTCCATGGAGAGCAGGTGGTCCTTCCAGTTGCGGTCCAGCGTCTCCAGAATGAAGTAGCGCAGGATCTCCTGGAAGTTGTCCGGCGCGGAGGCGTGCAGCCCGTCCAGAATCTCCTTGATCCAGGCCTCGGACTGCTCGCGGCTGGGCAGCGTGGAGGAGAAGCCGGGGAAGCGCGAAAGGTCGAACACCTCGTCCAGGCGGGAGGAGACGATGCCTTCGGTCTCCTCGTCCAGGGGGCCCTTGGCGTCCTCGACCATGGTGTAGATGTCGGTCAGAAGCTCGTCGATGTACTCCTCGACGATGTCGTCCAGGGTCTCGGCATACATGATCTCGCGGCGGCGGGCGTAGATGACCTCGCGCTGCTGGTTCATGACGTTGTCGTAGTCGAGCAGCTGCTTTCTGATTTCGAAGTTGTGCGCCTCGACGCGCTTCTGGCTGCCCTCGATGGCGCGGCTGACCATGCGGTTTTCGATGGCCTCGCCGTCCTCCAGGCCCAGGGTGTTCATCAGGCCCTTGATGCGGTCGCTGCCGAACAGGCGCATGAGGTCGTCGTCGAGCGCCAGGTAGAAGCGCGAGCTGCCGGGGTCGCCCTGACGGCCGGAACGGCCGCGCAACTGGTTGTCGATGCGGCGGGACTCGTGGCGCTCCGTGCCGAGAATGTGCAGGCCGCCCAGCTCCTTCACGCCCTCGCCCAGCACGATGTCCGTGCCGCGGCCGGCCATGTTGGTGGCGATGGTGACCTTGCCCTTCTGTCCGGCCTCGGCCACGATCTCGGCCTCCAGCTCATGCTGTTTGGCGTTCAAGACGTTGTGCGGCACGCCGCGCTTTTTCAGCATGGTCGAAACGAGCTCGCTCTTCTCGATGCTGACCGTGCCCACCAGCACCGGCTGCCCGCTCTTGTGGCATTCGGCGATCTCGTCGGCGATGGCGTGGAACTTCTCGGCCTGGGTTTTGAAGATCATGTCCGCGTAGTCGATGCGCACCATGTCGCGGTTGGTGGGAATGACCGAGACGTCGAGGTTGTAAATCTCCTTGAACTCCACGGCCTCGGTGTCGGCCGTGCCGGTCATGCCGGAGAGCTTCTCGTACATGCGGAAGTAGTTCTGGAAGGTGATGCTGGCCAGCGTCTGGTTCTCGGCCTCCACCTTCACGTTCTCCTTGGCCTCCAGGGCCTGGTGCAAACCATCGGAGAAGCGGCGGCCGGGCATGAGGCGGCCCGTGAACTCGTCGACGATGATGACCTGATCGTCCTTGACGATGTACTCGACATCGCGGCGGTACAGGTGGTGGGCCTTCAAGCCCTGGAGCACATGGTGCTGCAGGGTGGCGTTGGCCGGGTCGTACAGGTTCTCCACGCCGAGCAGCTTCTCGCACTTGGTGACGCCGCGCTCGGTCATGGCGATGCTGCGCGCCTTTTCGTCCACCTCGAAGTCGCCCGTGGGCTCGACGCCCTCCTCTTTGGACTTTTCGCCGCGCACCAGCATGGGAATGATGCCGTCGACCTTGCGGTAGAGCTGGGTGGATTCCTCGGCCGCGCCGCTGATGATGAGCGGGGTGCGCGCCTCGTCGATGAGGATGGAGTCGACTTCGTCCACGATGGCGTAGTTGAGGGGCCGCTGCACCAGCGACTCCTTGTAGAACTTCATGTTGTCGCGCAGGTAGTCGAAGCCGAACTCGTTGTTGGTGCCGTAGGTGATGTCGGCCCCGTAGCCCACCTGGCGCTCTTCGTCGGTGAGGCCGTGGACGATGACGCCCACGCTGAGGCCCAGAAAATTATAGAGCTTGCCCATCCAGGCGGCGTCGCGCTTGGCCAGGTCGTCGTTCACGGTGACCAGGTGCACGCCCTTGCTGGAAAGCGCGTTCAGCACCACGGGCAGCGTGGCCACCAGGGTTTTGCCTTCACCAGTCTTCATTTCGGCGATGCGCCCCTGGTGCAGCACCATGCCGCCCACCATCTGCACGTCGTAGTGGCGCATGCCAAGGGCTCTTTGCCCGGCCTCGCGCACCAGGGCGAAACACTCGGGCAGCAGGTCGTCCAGGCTGCGGCCGCCCGCTACTTCTTCCTTCCAGGCATTGATCTTGGCCGGAAAATCCTCGTCGGAAAGGGCCTTCATTTGCGGTTCAAGCGCGGCGATGCGGGCCACCTGAGGCTCCAGCTTTCTCAAATAGCGCTCGTTGCTCGAACCGATGATCTTCTTCAAAATGGAGGTGAACATGGGCGAAGGCTCCTCATCCGGCGGCGGAAATACCCCGGCCGTAAATTTTCTTCATGTCAATACGGACCCTTGAGAACAAAACCTCCGGGGCCATGCTCCGCGCGGCGGGCCTGCGGCCCTGATCGCGCGCGCTCGGTGTTCTCGGACATTTCCGAGGCCGCGTCAAATCATCGTGTCCAGATAACTCCGGCTGGGGATTCGTCAACCCGCAAAAGCGCCTTTTCTCGTCCCGCCGGGCGATTCCATGTGTTCAATTTCGCCGCACAATCTCCAGCCAGTGGCCAACCCGCGCGCCTTTTGGCGCGGTGGCGGCAAGCTGCATGACGCAGCCGCTGCATCCGGTGAGCACATAGGCTGGCGTCACCTCCGGCGCGGCGCTAAAGCCCAGGGTGGCGTCCAAATTGGCCCAGCAGCCCTGCCCCACCTGGGTGGAAAGCTCCGGCGCGCCCAGTTGCAAAATGCCGCCGAAGCCGCAGCAGCCGCCCTTGGCCGGGGTGCGCAGCCGCGCGCCCAGCAGGCCGGAAAGCAGCTTGAAGTCAGCGTCGCCCGCATCCGCGTGGCACGGCCGGTGATAACCCACCACAGCGGGCGCGCCACGGCCGACTTTGGCCACGCTCCCGGCCAGCAGCGCGGCAAGGGGGGTGACCGCCCCGCTCCACTGCGCGGCCTCGGCCTCGTCGGCGAAAAGCCCGCTCGCCACGCCGCCCTCGGCATACTCCGCCAGGCCCTTGCGGCAAGTGGCGCAGTAGGTGACGACGAGCGGCCGCCCGGCCTTGCGCCAGGCCGTGATGTTCTCGCGGCGCACGTCGGCCTGGGCCTCGGGCAGCCCGGCCACGCCCAGTGTGGAGCCGCAGCAGGAGAAGTCCGTCTCGATCATGTCCGCGCCCAGGCCGCGCAGCAGATGCCGCGCCGTTTCGCCCCAGGCCGCGCGCGGGCCCTTGCCCACGCAACCGTCGAAAAGCGTCGCGCCCCTGCCTGCGTATTTCGCGGCAAAGGCCTCCACCGGCAGTTTGGTGATGGTGAGCCAGGGCGCAAGGCCCCTGCCGGGCCGCAGCCCTTTGAGCCCCTTCAAGGCCAGGCTGAGCGAGGCCGGGACAAAGGCCTCGGGCGTCAGCGCCGCGCCGCGCGCGGCCAGCGACCAAAACGGCCCGAGCTTGGTGATCCACTGCTTCCACAGCCACTGCTTGAAATCAGGATGCCCGGCGCGCATGGCCGACATCAGGGCCGGGACCTTCACTCCCTGGGGGCAGAGCTTTTCGCAGCGGCCGCAGGCCAGGCACAACCCGGTCAGGGCGGCCACGGCGTCCTGGGGCAGTTCGCCCGCGTCCCACTTGGACGGCCCGGCCAGCAACGCCTTGGCGCGGGGAGAAAGCTCCTCGCGTCCGGTGGCGGCGAGCAAGGGGCAGCCCTCCAGGCAGCAGCCGCACAGAACGCAATCGCCCATTACACCCACCCCTTGCCGGGATTCAAAATGCCGCTGGGGTCGAACACGTTCTTGATGCCCGCCATGACGGCGCGCTCGTTCTCGCCCAATTGCCAGGAGACATACGGCCCCTTGGTGATGCCCGTGCCGTGCTCGCCAGAGAGCGTGCCGCCGAGCGACAGCGTGAGCCGGAACACGGCCTCTTTGCACTTCTTGGCGCGCGCCACCTGGTCCGGGTCCTTGGCGTCGTACACGATGTTCACGTGGGTGTTGCCGTCGCCCAAATGGCCGTAGCACACCACATGGATGCCGTTCTCCTGGCCGATGGCCTGGAAGCCCTCCACGGCCTGCACGGTCTTGCCGCGCGGCACGGCCACGTCCTCGCCCAGCTTGTCCGGCCCGAGGTGAAAGCTGGCCGGGCTGACCAGGCGGCGCATCTCCCACAGGGGCTCTTCCTCCTGCGCGCCCAGACCCTTGTACAGGCACAGCGGGTTCGAGGGCTTGAGTGCCTCCTCCAGGCGCGAGAGCTCCGCCGCCAGCGCGGCCTTGCTGCCGTCCACCTTGAGCACCAGCACGGCCTGGGTGACGTCCTTGGGCCAGGGCACGTCCTTGATCTGGCTGATGCCCCAGCAGGCCTTGGCGTCCATGAACTCCATGGCCGTGGGCAGAATGCCCGCCCGGAACACGCCGCGCGCGCCCTCCAGGGCGCCCTTGAGCGAACCGAAGGCCGCCAGCACCGTGGCCGAGCTTTCCGGCAGGGGCAAAAGCTTGAGAGTGAGCTTGGTGAACAGGCCCAGGGTGCCGCAAGAGCCCACGAAAAGCCGCGTCAGGTCGAGGCCCACCACGTTCTTGTGCGTGCGGCCGCCGGCGTTGACGATGCGCCCGCCGGGCAGCACGGCGCGCACGCCCAGCACGTATTCGCGCGTCACGCCGTATTTGACCGCGCGCATGCCGCCCGCGCAGGTGGCCACGTTGCCGCCCAGGGTGGACATCTTGAGGCTGGCCGGGTCCGGCGGGTAGAAAAGCTTCTGTTTCTGCACCAGGGCCTGGAATTCCGCCGTGATGACGCCGGGCTCCACATCGGCCGCGAAGTCGTCGGCGTCCACGTCGAGCACGCGGTTGAGCCACAGGCACGAAACCACGACGCCGCCGAAGGCGGGCACCGCGCCGCCGCTCATGCCGGTGCCGCGGGCGCGGGGCACCAGAGGCACGCGCTCGGTCTCGGCCCATTTCATGAGCTCCACGATCTGGTCCTCGGTCCTTGGCCGCACGACAGCCCAGGGCATGGCCGAGCGGCGGCTGGAGTCCGCGCCGTACACGGCCATCTCGGCCGGGGCGGTGACCAGCTGCTCGCCGGGGAACAGGCCTTCGAGGAAGCGCAGGTGCGCCGGGGAAAGTGCGCCGACAAGAGGAGTGCTGGTCATGCGGGTGTTCCGGGTCTGGCCCGCCGCGTCGAAGGGGCGGGGTTTAGGAGCGTTTGTAGTCCGCCAATTGCCGGGCGGTGTCGCGGTTCAGGTCGCGCTCTTTGAGGTCGTCGCGGCGGTCGTGGACGTTTTTGCCCTTGCCCAGGGCGATTTCGAGCTTCACGCGGCCGTTTTTGAAGTACAGGCGCACGGGAATGACGGTGAGGCCCTTTTGCGCGGCCAAGGCCTGCAGCTTGTCGATCTCGCGGTGGTGCATGAGCAGCTTGCGCTCGCGCACGGGGTCGTGCGGGTCCATGCCCGCGTTGGCGTAGGGCGCAATGTGCACCCCGGTGAGCCAGGCCTCGTCCTTGCTGAAGCGCACGTAGCCATCCATGAAGTTGACGCGGCCCTCGCGCAGGCTCTTGAGCTCCGAGCCCATGAGCACGAGCCCGGCCTCCATGACCTCCAGAAACTCATAGAGGCGGCGCGCCTGCTTGTTGGTGGCGATGAGTTTTTCGCCCGCGTGGCGATTGGGAACAGTGTTGGCGCTCATGTGCTAGCCGCCAAGATCGTCGTTGTCCAAGAGTGAAGCAAAGAAGTTCAGCTCCTCAGGATACTTGTGGAAGATCGTGTCGCGCACCAGACGGTTGATCTTGTTCACCGTGCGGCAGGCCAGCACATCGCGCAAGAGCGCCTTGCACTCGCTCATGCGGGCTTGTCGGATGATGCGCTTGATGCCGGGAATGGCCTGGGGCGAAAGGGAGATGCAGTCGATCTGCATCCCCATGAGAATGGGCACGCAGAAGGGGTCGCTCGCCACCTCGCCGCAGAGGCTGGCCTCGATGCCGGCCTGGTGCGCGGCGTCGACCACGTGCTTGATGCTGCGCAGCACCGCCGGATGCAGCGGCTGGTACAGGTAGCTCACGTGGGCGTTGGTGCGGTCGATGCCCAGGCTGTACTGGATGAGGTCGTTGGTGCCGATGCTGAAGAAGTCCACTTCCTCGGCCAGCATGCTGGCCATCATCACGGCCGCGGGCAGCTCGATCATGATGCCCACGGGCATGTCCGGATTGAAGCGCTTGCCCTCGGCGCGCAGCTCCTCCTGGGCCTCCCGCAGTTTGGCCTTGGCCCGGCGCACCTCGCGCAGGCCGGAGATCATGGGGAACATGAGCGACACGTTGCCGTAGGCGCTGGCCCGGGCGATGGCCTTGAGCTGCGTCTTGAACAGCTCCGGGTGCTGCATGCAGAAGCGTATGGCGCGCAGGCCCATGGCCGGGTTGGCCTCGTCCAGCGCGCCG
>Ga0209373_10000428_pt1 | contig 70506 bp, 54 predicted proteins | sample Higcelweek5metaG_FD_187173 | JGI IMG/M metagenome (GOLD analysis project Ga0209373, IMG submission 187173) | Freshwater pond sediment microbial communities from the University of Edinburgh, under environmental carbon perturbations - High... | ecosystem: Environmental > Aquatic > Freshwater >...
ACAATAATTATTATGATGGTAATGCTAAATATGGTATCGGAGCTACTGAAGGAGCTTCGGTATTTGCCGAAGCCAATTATTTCCGCAACTGTAAATACCCTATGTTGACCTCCATGCAGGGAACAGATGTATGGGATGAAACAAAACAAGCCAACGATTATACAAATATGCCTACCTTCTCGAATGAAAACGGTGGAACAATAAAGGCATACAATAACTATATGTCAGGCCAGCGACGCTTTGTGCCTTATGGCGCTGCAGGCTACCCTAACTCAACAATGGACTTCGATGCTTATGTTGCCTCTACACGTAGCGAGCAGATAACAAGCAGCATTGTTTCGAACTATGGAAAAAATACTTACAACAATTTCGACACAAATGCTGCGGTGATGTACGCATACACCCCCGATAGCCCCGAGGCCGCCAAAGAAAATGTAATGTTATATGCAGGACGTATGAATGGCGGTGACTTGAAATGGACTTTTAACAACGCGGTGGATGACGCTTCTTATACAGTCAATACCGGTCTTAAAGCTGCATTGACGAATTACAAAACTACTTTAGTGGCTGTACAGGGAGAAACTCCCAACGCAGAAAACAGCCAAACACTTTCTTCGCCTGCTAACATCAACCAGACAGTAGCGAGTGGTACAGCCATTAGTCCTATTGTTTTCACATGGGGAGGCGATGCCACCGATGCCACAGTAACCGGATTACCTGCTTCGGGTATCGATGTTGTAAAAGATGTTGCTGCCAAAACAATTACCCTAACAGGTACTCCAACAGCCACCGTTAACTATGTTGTCAGCACTACCGGCACTGCCGGAACACCGGTAACAGTATCGGGAACTATTACAGTATCAACAAGTGGTGGAACAGCCGAAAATGTTGTTCACAATTTCACAACCAGTGGAAAAACAAGCACTTTCTTCGCCATTAGCGGTAATCTTTCAACCACCAAAGGAACAGTTATTTATAACGAACTGACATTGACACAGTGTTTGAAAATGGAATCGGCAACAACAATTTCATTTACCACCACTCAGCCTGCCAGTTTGACTCTGGTGTTCAATATAGATTTCACAGGAAAGGTGAATATAGATGGAAAAAGCTATACGCCAACAGCAGGAATTCTTACAGTATCCATTGCTGCCGGCGCACATCTGATAACCAAAGGCGACACTTCCAACTTGTTTTATATGAGCGTGATTTACGATGCCACAGGCACTCCAAATACTACGTCAGTTGAACTTCTGCTCTATCCGAATCCGGTGATCCATCATCTGTCCATTGCGTCGGATGCCGAAATAGTAAAAGCGGAAATCTACAGTCTGTCAGGGGTGTTGCTGCAACAAACAGCCCCGACAGTAAGAAGTTTTGACATGAGTCACTTAAGCAAAGGCAACTACCTTGTGAAAGTGTACACAGAAAGGGGTGTTTTCAATCAGATGATTATCAAAAAATAGTCCTGCTTTCAAACACTGGCATCCATACTGATGCAGAACAACAAATGGTGGGCAATAGCCTACCATTTGTTGTTTATTACATTTTGCGGATGATAGAACACGTGAATATACAAAAGCCTGGAAAGAAATTATATCTAATCAGCTTCACTCGGAGCTCTTTTTGTTTTGATTGTTACAAAATGGTTAAATATTGCTGTATCTTCTTTGATTTTGTTTGCATTTCTGTTGTTATTTGAACAATTATTATATTCGTATCGTTTTCTTCTATACTTATTGATCTATCTGTCATTCTGTTGATAGCTTATATGGCGAAGAAATAAGATAATTGAGTGAATAATCTGAAAACAACGTTTTATGAATGAAAATAATGCAGCAATGAGTGCCGTCTGGAATCGTTTGTCTGATCATATAACGAAAAAAGAAACAGAGATCAAAGGTTTCAGCGCAGATGAATTAATGGCATCCATATTTTGTCCCGGTCCGTACTACTATTATGTAGTGGATTTTTTCGATATGCAAATAAAGCACATGTGTCCGACGATTCAGGAGGTGTTGGGCTTGAATCCAGAAACCGTTAAATTTGAAGATATTTTAGCCCGCATGCATCCCGACGATATGGATTTTGTTGTAAAGGCAGAGGAAACAATTCTCAAGTATATCTATGAGAATATTGGCGGACAAAATATCCTGAAATATAAAATGAGTTATTGTTTCAGATTCAGGACAGCTGACGATACTTATCAATTATTTCAACACCAGGCAATTGTTCTTTCGGTAGATGAGCATGGGAGTTTTGGCAAATCGCTGAATATACATACGAATATTAATCATATCACTGAACATAATTCCCACAAAGTCACACTTATGGGCATTATGGGCGAGAACAGCTTTGTTCAACTGGATTTAAAGCCTGCTATTCCGCCAATTACATCAGCTTCACTTTTCACCAAAAGAGAAAAACAAATCATTCGGTTGATCGCCGATGGCCTAAAGAACAAAGAAATTGCCGCAAAGCTTTTTATTTCTCTCCACACCGTCAAAAACCACAGAAAAACCATTCTTGAAAAAGCAGCCGTAAATAGTAGTTCCGAGCTGATATCCAAATGCATTACCGAAGGTCTTATCTGATTCTTCTGCCCACCCAATTATCCTTTTGTATCTTCCTTTTTGAATATATCTCTTTTTTAGCATTAAAAATGACTACAAAGAGCTATTGTTTTTCGATATTCCACACACTAATTTTGACTCGTTCTAAATAGATTACAATTTTATAGATTTCAAATTGTAATAATTTGGACTATAATGGTCGTTTTATTGACAATATATATAGGTGAATAAATGCGATTTGTTGCATTTATACCAGCTCTATACTTATTTTACATAAATTGTAATCATTACATAAAAAGAATAGACACAAAGGCTTTATCTAAAGAATTAATAAAAAAAATTGAAAAGGTATGAAAACATTGAAGTTACTCTTATTTTATCTTGCTGTATTTTTTGCAGCGCTATTTTTTACAAGATGTTCGCTAACCGAAGACATAGCGAAAATAACCGATGCACTTGATAGTTTGAAGGTGAGTGTTGGAACTCCCCAGTTTAAAACCGGGATTCATTTTGAATTTGTGGATGCAAAAACCGGGGAGTATATTACAGGAAAGGAGTTAAAATTAATAGTTACGGGCAATGATGCCTCTAAAGTGTTTGATAATATCGGTTCTCAAGCTGAGTCGTACAATGCGTCATACGGGATGCTTGATTTGGTCATCGATCCAGATGTTGATAGCGCGTATTTGGCAACCAATCCAATAAAAATAAATGTAACTCCAGTGGTAAATGGCTATCTAAGCTTAAGCCAGCAAGTTGAAATATACAGCCCAAATATAAAAAATGTCATTATTGCATTAATTAACCTTACCGGAAGCAATCCGAATGGGGTAAAAGTTTCAATTCAGAACCTTTCACCAACTTACGATAGTCAAGGAAGAACTATATCAACGATTGTTCAACAAATTGATGGTGCGAATACAACAGTAGAACTGTTGCAAGGAACTGTATTGAAGAGTGCTTCTGGCTCTGTATTGAAGGGAAATATTTCGTCGCAAGTTGTTTACTTCAATCCAAAAGATTCAGCTACTCAGAACATAATTCAAGGAATCCTTACAGGAGATGTACAATTAGATAGAAACAATCCCCAGTCAACACAAGGTAAACTTGTATCAGCAGGTATGTTTGCTGCTCAATTGAGTGTAGGGGGACAAATTGTAAAAACATTTGATGGTGCAGGGTTGAAGTTGAAAACCAGAGTTGCATCTGACTTATACAATCCCGACAAAGACCGGGTAGTGAATGTAGGTGACACCGTCCCTATGTGGAGTCAAGAGGAATTAACAGGTAAATGGGTATTCGAAAAAAATTCTGTAATAAAAAGTGATGTTGAAGGGTTGTATCTCGAAGATGTTGTTAATCACTTAAGTTATTGGAATTGGGACTGGTTTACTCGTCAAATTGGCGGCATATATTGTGATTACCCATATCCCCGAATTAATTGGAATTTAACAGGTGTAGGTTCTGCTAATGTAGATATAATAGTAAAATTAAATGGCGTAACAAGTCAATATCCTACTATGAAAGAAATTATTTACCCGTATGCTTACACGGAATTCGGGTTTTTCCCAAGAAATAGAAGTGGTAATATCAAATTTGTTGACCCAAAGCCATTGCCAGGTAGAAAATTGATATTTACTCCTGCATCTATAGATTTTGCAAATCTAAACAGAACAGTGAAAACGGTTAATGTAACTGCCGAATACGATAATAAAGACCTTTACGATGTTAAAATTAATCTATCAGCTAAATCCTCTGATCCTAAAAGTAAAATTATCATAAAGCCAAACGCATATTTATATTACAAACCTGCTTCGGTAAGAAATTGGGAGGGGGTGAGCCTTAGAAATGGTAAAACAACATTCAAGCTAAAACTTGGTCAACCTTATGATATATTGGCATATTTTGGAAACAACAGTGGCAAAGGAACTTTACTTGTTGAAAAATACGGAGCAAATCAGCTTCAAATAACGCTGACTCCAACAATGAATCTTAATAGTGGGACAACCGGAAGTGCTATTAAGCTACCTCCCGTTTCTAAACCAGCCAACAATATCGTTAATGTTGACTATACAGCAATTCTTAGTGCATCCGTCTTCAATACATTAAAATAAGTAGAAATATGAAAAAGTTAGTATCACTGTTTCTTCTGTCCTTAGTGACATTCGTGCTATCCGCACAATCCTCTACCAATTCAGCCCGTTCCTCTTTTGGAGTCGCAGTAGGCCTAAGTGCCTCCACCAATGGATTAGGCGGAAATGTAACTGCTGTCTGGAACGATAAATTTGCATTGCGTTTAGGGTACGAAAAACTTGACAGATCTTTTCCTAACGCATTTGTCTATCAACAGGATGACTTCAATTTCGATGTTAGCCCGAGGATTAAAACAGGGGGATTTTCGGCCATCGTCGACTGGTATTTTTTAAAATCCTTATATGTGTCGGCAGGTGTAATGGTGACTGACCTTCATCTCTCGGCCAAAATCGTATCTGCTGATCCACTTACAATAGGTGATATAGAATATAGCCCGAACGAAATGGGCGAAATGAATATCGCCGTGGGACCACAGAATAAAGTGGCGCCTTATGTTGGTTTGGGCTTTGGGCGTAATATCTCCCGAGATCATCGGTTCACCATGAGTTTTGAGATAGGAGCTTATCACACAGGTTCGTATATAGTGGATGTAAATGGAACAGAATTATTCGAAGCCAATGGCGATCCGGCCAATCAGGAATCCATCAATAACCTGAACGAAACATTGAAAGGCATTAGCTGGAGTGGAATATATCCGGTAGTGAAGTTGGGAATTTCGTATAAGATTTGGAAAAAATAAAATTCATTTAACAATTATGGCGGTATCCGAAAAGCCGAAAGAGTAGGGAGAAATATGAAAAAATAGAGAAATATGAAAAAACTTATTTTTATTACAATGGCAATAATTGCGATATTACCATATCGTGTGACGAAGATACTGAAACTACGGATAATCTTGCTGGAACTACATGGAGAGCAAACAATACAGAAGGAACAGCATCTGTCGAATTAAGGTTTAAATCCTCGTCAAATGTAGATTTATTTGATTATTTGGATGATGGTGGAGTTGAGTCACTTTCAGGAAAGTATAGTGTTAGTGATAATATTATGACAGCTAATTTTTTAATAGAAGATGAAGATGAAGATGAAGAAGAGGGCTTTATTCTGAAAGGAAGAATTGATGGTAAAAAAATGACTGTTGAATTATGGGAGATAGGAGATGACGAGCCCGAAGACACAGTAATTTTTCTCAAGCTATAAATTTTTAATCTGGAATTAATATGCTCTCATATCTGAGATTAAAAAACTGCTACTATGGTTTAAAACAAAAATTTATGTTTCAAGATAAATTACTAAAAATGAAGAAAGAATTACGTAAACACTTTTTCCTTTGCGCATTATTTCCCTTCCTGTTTGTACTTGGATTGAAAGCGCAAGTAGCAATACCAGTGGCAGGCAGTGAGGCTACTGGAAATGGTGGCTCTATAAGCTATACAATTGGTCAGTTGATCAATACTAAAAACACAGGAGCTAATGGGTCTTTATTGCATGGAGTGCAACAGCCATTCGAAATTTCGATTCTTTCCGGGCTCAAAGACAATGGAATTGAATTAATGTTTAATATTTATCCGAATCCGACAACAGAGAATTTAATATTAAATATTTCGGACAATTCTAATGATGAAAATTTGCATTATCAGCTGTACGATTTAAAAGGGGTAATTCTGGCCTCCAACAAAATACAAGGCACACAGATAATCGTACCATTGAATAATTATCTCCCTTCTACTTACTTCATAAGGATTATGAAGTCAAAAGATGGAATTTTGGGCCAGGAATTGAAAGTTTTTAAAATAATCAAAAAATAAGGAGAAACAAATCATGAAGAAATTATTTACATTTTTATTTGGAGCATTCTTTACAGTAAGTCTCCTTGCTCAAGTCCCTGAGAAATTGAGTTTTCAGGCAATAGTTCGTAATACGGCAAATCAGTTAGCGGCTAACACACAGGTAGGTCTGCGTATTAGTATTCTGAAAAATGAAGCGCCGGTTTTCGTTGAAGCACATTCGGTATTAACGAATTCCAATGGTCTCGTTTCTCTGGAAATTGGAGCTGGTACTTTTGTTTCGGGTGTTTCTTTGTCGGATATCAACTGGTCGGACGGTATCTATTTTATTAAAACAGAAACCGACCCAACAGGAGGAACTAATTACACAATCTCGGGAACAAGTCAGTTGATGAGTGTCCCTTATGCCTTGCATGCTAAGAAATCGGGTAGTAGCTTGCAGGATGTGCTTACTTCAGGGAGTTCGGCTGAAAAAAGTGTTACCGATGCAAACAAAAGTGCAGTGGTATTGAATACTACCGGGGGCAATACCGCCAGTACAAGTTACAATGGATTCTTAAGTTCAATACAAGGAACCAATGGCACTAACAATGCAATTCGCGGCACTTCCAATGGCGTAAATGCATATAGAAATTATGGTGTTTACGGAGTTGCTACCAATGCAGCAGGATTGAATACAGGTGTGTCGGGGGTCGCTTATGGATCGAGCGACAATTATGCGGTGTGGGGTGTAGCCTACGATGCACTAAATGGAAACGATAATAGAGGAATTATGGGTTATGCTGTTGAACCGACTGTTTCCGGACGGAATATAGCAGTTACAGGCTGGGCAGGTCGGTCGGATGTTTTGAATATAGCTGTTGTAGCCTATGTAGATGAAGGCTCAACCGCCGCAGCCAACAACTTTGGAGTGGAAGCTGTTACTACCGCTCCGAGTACTACAGGTACAAATTACGGAGTATATGCAAAAGCAGCTAATGCAGCAACCAATTTTGCTGGTTTCTTTGATGGAAATGTTATGGTTACAGGCACCTTGTTTCAACCCTCTGATCGGAAGTTAAAAACAAATATCCATCCTATTACCACTGCCCTCGACAAGATTGAAGCTTTACAACCGGTAGCATACAATTACATTTCAACCGCTAACTTACAATTATCTGGAAAAAGCCAGTATGGATTTATTGCTCAGGAAATGGAACAGGTTTTTCCCGATTTAGTGGTTAATCAATCCTTCGCTTTAAACCACCGTTCCGGATCACCCGGATCCAAGCTGACAACTGATACGAAAGTAGAAAAAGAAGAATTTAAAGGAATTAATTACACCGGACTTATATCAATCCTTACGCAGGGTATCAAAGAGCAACAACAGCAAATTCAATCCCTGATAACAAAAAATGCAGATTATGAGGAAAGAATAAAAAATTTAGAAAAAACTTTACTTGGAGAATAAGCTGTTTTTTTAATTGTGATTTGATTTTAAGCTGAAAAAAATTTTGTTTATCAATCAATAATCTAAATCCTAAATTGAAAATAAACTGTTAGCAATAAATATCAAAAAAAATGCTGATAGGAGGTTTGAATGAGTTAAAAAATTTCTGTTGTTTGTTTGGATATTTATATCCATAAAAAAGTTCAGTCGTTAAAAATCGACTGAACTTTTTATCTATATCCACCCTTCCGTCACTGCTCTTTTTACCAGTTCGGAGGAACTATCACATTCGGCTTTGGCCAGCATGTTTTTACGGTGGTTTTTAACGGTATGCTCGCTCAGGAATAACTGACTGGCGATTTGTTTGCTCGAAAGACCATCGGCCATAAGACGCAGCACTTTAAGTTCCGATTTGGAGATTTCCATTTGGTGAAAGTCCATGCTGAGATCGGTGTGAAGCGCTATTTTCTTTATTTGTGTATCATCCGAACTGTCGAGAATATAATGCGTGTATTCACGATTCGTTTTTAAATCGCTGATGTCAGAAATAATATTCAAAAAATACACCGGCTCCATTGGGGCGTTAAATAATATGGGAATGCTTTGCACCAATACATGTTTTATCGTTCCATCTTTACATTTTAAATCGAGGGTGCGGTTTACTTTGATAAAGGGTCGTTTTTCAGATGCTTGCTTATAAAGGTAATTAAAATACATACTTCCACCGCGCGCCGCCCTGATATTATCGCTCAGCCTGTGTACTTTGAGCATAAAACTGTAGCTTTTACCTAAAACCTCCTCCTCTTTGTAGCCCGTTAACTGTTCGATGGCACCTCCTAATTTTACAAATTTCATACTTGTACTATCGGCTATTATATAGCAGTAAGTGTCGAAACAATGAAACATTTGCAGATAATTGTCGAGAGAGAAAGATTGCAGGCTTTCGCGGGTCGTTTTTTTTCCAATCGCTTTTTGTGCCCACGTGCTGAATTCGTAATGGCTAATTACCAAGTCTTTAAAGTGCTTTAGGTTTCTTGTTTTCATAAAAAGCATTTTGTTGGTTCAATTCATCATTGTTTAGGAAAATTCACATCGCCTACAGTGGTAACCTTTTTTCTGTAAACAGATGTGAACGGATAAAAGTTTAATAACTGCTTTTGAATAGATTGTTAAATATTTGTTTTTTAGACATCTATATTTCAACAATGTTTCAAAGGAACCTTTGGCTTCTTGATATTTAGGCTGAATCTAAATAGCAAATAAATGTATTTATTTTAAAAACTTTGTATAAATGGATTTGTTTTATAATGAGAGATTTTTTTGACCTTTTCACAAGGGCTGCATCTTTTTCATCCGATAATTATTGAACTCAGAAATAGATTATTATGAAAAAAGCATTTATTATTTTTCTTGGGTTGTGTCTGTTTCAGTTCGTGGAGGCACAATCCATCTATCTCACCGAAAAAAGCGGAAACCTGACGCAAATTCAGTTGTCAAATCTCCGCTCTTTCACTTTCTCATCAGCCAGTATGTTTATGAACTTAAAGGATGGATCTTCAAGTTCTTTTGCTTTGGCTGATGTCCTGTCTTTAAAGTTTTCGTCACCAATACTTGGACAAGGGTCGGTGCCTCAAAACAAGACATTTCATCTGTCTCCCAACCCGGCGACCGACTTTGCTGCTTTAGGAGGGTACGAATTAAAGGACGGGGATTTCAAAATCCTGATAACGGATCTACAGGGAAGAGTGGTATTGCAAAAACTGTTCAGGGCTTTGCCTGGAAATGAATACGTAGTCGATGTATCGTCACTAACATCCGGCATTTACTTTTGCAGCTTAATCAGGGAAAACCAAACAAGATCAATCAAATTTATTAAAAAATAGGAGGAATAGCAATGAAGAATATTTTTTTAGGCCTATTTGCAATCGTATTTTTAGCAAGCTTTACACCCGTTCAGGACACCATTTATGTACACTGGAAAACAGGAAATATGACAAAGCTACCCATCGCCGACATTGATAGTCTTAATTTTAGTCATGATTATCCAAATGTAAATCCACAAAACTTTAAGCAGGACAGTGTTTTCAACAGAATTTATTCCACTTTGAGCCTCACAGGCACTCAGATACCTGCAGGAACGCCTGACATTGCCGGAATAGATGAAGGATTGACATCATTTGTCCGCGGCTTATGGAACCTGAACGAACTCACAACCGATGAAGGCATTTGTTCGTGGGGCGATCCGTATATTCCCGACCTGAACACCAACAATTATTCGCCCACTAATGAGCAAATCAGAGGAATGTACCTGCGCTTATATTACAATATCCGTGTTTGTAATTATTTTCTTGAAAATACGGCCGCCAAAACAGACGAAACATCTGTTAAACAAAGAGCCGAAGCTCGTTTTATAAGGGCGCTGAATTACTTTTACCTGATAGATATGTTTGGTAATGTTCCACTTGTCACTTCAACAACGGTGACTCAACCTACGCAATCAACAAGATCACAATTGTTTTCGTGGATCGAAAGCGAGCTTATCAGTATCGACCCCAATATGTATGCGGCCAGGCAGGCACCCTATTCCCGTGTGGATGTTGCGGCAAACTGGTTATTGTTATCAAGGCTTTATTTGAATGCCGAAGTATATACAGGAACTCCGCGCTGGAACGATGCTGCCATTTATTCCAAAAAGGTGATGGATTCGGGTTATGTGCTGAATTCAAGCTACAAGCAACTTTTTATGGCCGACAATGCAGGATCAATCGATGGTTCTTCTGTTAATACAGCTCCTCAGGAAATTATTTTGTCAATTGTAGCCGATGGTGTTTCAGCCACATCATGGGGAGCATCTACGTTTTTAGTGGCATCAACTCATAATTTCGATATGATAAACTGGGGATCCAATCAGGGATGGTCGGGCAACAGAGCACGTGCGGCCCTGATTCATAAGTTTTACCCAACAACAGTGGATGCCAGCGATTTGACCGACCTGAGTACAGGAGTTCCGGGCTCAACAAAAGATGCCCGCGCGCTTTTCTATGGCTTGAATCGCACTTTGGACATTACTGACGTTTCGGCTTTTTCACAAGGTTATTCGGTAACAAAGTTCAGCAATCTCAGGGCAGATGGTCAGCCGGCTAAGGATGCAGGATTTGCTGATATGGATTTTCCGCTCTTCAGACTTGCCGAAGCCAGCCTGAATTATGCCGAAGCCGTACTGCGGGGAGGAGCAATGGTTGGTGGCTACACAGCCCTGGCAGCTGTCAATGCTTTGCGTGTGCGTGCCGAAGCTGCTCAGCTTACAGCTGTGGATTTGCAAACCGTGCTCGACGAGAAAGCCCGTGAGTTTTTCTTCGAAGGACAAAGGCGTACTGACTTAATTCGTTATGCGAAATTTGCCGGAAGTACCGATTATAACTGGGACTGGAAAGGTGGAACACCCGGTGGTATTCCTTTCGCTGCTCATCGCAACCTGTTCCCCATTCCTCAATCCGAAATTCAGAGCAATCCGAATTTGGTTCAGAATGTGGGATATTAATACTTACTATTTGACAATTTACAATTGGCTAATGAGCAAAATGAAAACAAACAATGCATTGCCCGTTCACTAATCCAACATTGTAGCATGCTCATTGCCTTATTACTCATTGCTGACATTTTGTAATTCAACACTAATTATGTAGCAGCAAACAACTCAAAAATCAATTGTAAATCACCAAACGCAGCAGGCATTTTGTACTGCTGCGTTTTTTTAGCAACCATAACCAATACAGATACAAGGGCAAAACCAAATGGGATATTTTCGGAACAGGATGAGTGACTAAGTTGCGGTTATTTTTCGTCTCAGGCAAATGAGCACAGCAGCTTACAAAGCAAAGCAAAAATACTGGCAAAAATTATTTACCTTTGCAATAAAAACAGTCGGCCTTATAAATTGTTTCATTCAATGCCGACCAGACTGAAGCCTTAGCGGCAAAACAGAATTATCAAAACAAAAGTGGCGACTACGCTAAAAATCAAATGAAGAAAGCAATAATCAGCACCGAAAAAGGTGCAATGAAGGTAGAGTTTTTCGAAAAGGATGCTCCCAACACAGTAAAGAATTTTATCGACCTCACCGAAAAAGGTTTTTATAACGGACTCACTTTCCACCGTGTGATTCCTGATTTTGTGATTCAGGGTGGATGTCCTAACGGAACTGGTGCAGGAGGCCCCGGCTATTCCATCAATTGTGAACTGGATGGTGACAATCAATATCACGATCGCGGTGTGCTTTCGATGGCACATGCAGGCAGAAACACAGGTGGTTCACAGTTCTTTATTTGCCACAGCCGCACCAACACATCTCATCTCGATCGCCGTCATACCTGCTTTGGTAAAGTGGTAGAAGGACTCGAAGTAATTGACCTGATCCGTCAGGGTGACAAAATTCTAAAAATCGAAGTCATTGAAGAATAAAACAGCTGAAATATAATTTTAGTGAGCATTTATAATTATCCCTGAAAAAGTGAACCTTGGTTTTCTTTTTCAGGGATTTTTTTATGCGCGAATAAATCACTCATATTTTCTGTCCAACGCTTTAGCGAATTCGGACGTGGGTTCTTTTTTACATTAATCGACTTATTTCTGAAAGAAAACACTATATTTGCTCCATTGTTTTTGATGTACATTTTTGAATTGTAAATAAATGAATCCATTCTGCAACAAAAGCTTACAACCATATCACCTTTTTACTATTAACAAAAAATATTCACATGGAACCAATGCCAAGGATCAATAAAGTAACCATACGTTCATTACAAATCGACGATTATGTTCAATTGGTACAATCATTCAGAAGAACTTATACCGATGGCAGCGATGTCTTTTGGTCGCAGAACCAAATTGAGAAGTTGATCGCAATATTTCCCGAAGGACAAATAGTGGCTGTAGCCGACAAAAAAATAGTGGGTTGCGCCCTGTCTATCATTGTGGATTACGATATGGTAAAAAATGACCATACCTACGATGCCGTAACAGGTCACGAAACCTTCGATACCCATAAGTCCGATGGCAATATCCTCTATGGCATTGAAGTTTTCATTCACCCCGAATACCGCGGACTCAGGCTTGCACGCCGCATGTACGATTACCGGAAAGATCTTTGCGAATCGCTAAACCTGAAGGCCATCATGTTTGGCGGACGCATTCCGAATTATCACAAATACGCCGACGAGCTGCGCCCGAAAGAATATATTCAGAAAGTGAAGAAAAAAGAAATTTTCGATCCTGTACTTACCTTTCAGCTTTCGAACGATTTCCATGTGCGAAAGGTTATCACCAATTACCTTCCGAACGATGAAGAGTCGAAGCATTTTGCCTGCTTAATGCAATGGGACAATATTTATTATCAACCACCTACCCCCGACTACATACCGCAGAAAACATCCATCCGTTTAGGACTGGTGCAATGGCAAATGCGCACCTATAACACGGTAGATGATGTGTTTGAGCAGGTGGAGTTCTTTGTGGATGCGGTATCCGACTATAAAGCTGACTTTGTTCTGTTTCCCGAATACTTCAACGCACCGCTTATGGCCAGGTTCAATCACCTGGGCGAGTCGCAAGCCATTCGGGAGCTGGCCAAGTTTACCAATGAAATACGGAAAAGGTTCGTACAACTGGCCATCAGCTACAATATAAACATTATTACCGGCAGCATGCCACAATTGCGCGGCGATGATCTGTACAATGTGGGATTCCTTTGCCGCAGAGATGGTACCTTCGACACTTACGAAAAAATACACGTCACCCCCGACGAAACCAAAAGCTGGGGACTTTCGGGTGGAAAAACAATCAAGACATTCGATACCGATTGTGCTAAAATAGGCATCCTTATTTGTTACGATGTAGAATATCCCGAGCTGCCACGCATTATGGCCGATCAGGGCATGCAGATTTTGTTTGTTCCCTTCCTTACCGACACCCAAAACGGCTACTCCCGCGTAAGGATATGTGCACAGGCACGCGCTATCGAAAACGAATGTTATGTTGTAATAGCCGGAAGTGTAGGCAATTTACCCCGCGTCCACAATATGGACATTCAATATGCTCAATCGGGAGTTTTTACCCCCTGCGATTTTGCTTTCCCTACGGATGGAAAATGCGCCGAGGCTACCCCAAACACCGAAATGATACTGGTGACAGATGTAGAACTGGATTTGCTAAACGAATTGCATACCTACGGCTGCGTGCGTAACCTGAAAGACCGCCGCCATGATTTATATGAATTAAAACTCAAAAAATAAGGGATGTAACCGACATAAATAGTTACAAGTAAATAGTTATGAGCCTGCCTGCCGCAAGTAGCTTACATAATACCGATGATTGATCGGGTGACTTAAAGTCACCCGATCAATTGAGTTATTTTACTTCCCCTGCGAGACTGTGCAGAAAGCTGTGTAAATGGAAATAAATTATTATTTTATAGGAAATGAACTAAAGTTGGCGCACGTTGCCGGGAAGCAACGGTCAGCACAGAGGGTTTCCGTCAGACGTCTGCAAAGCTTTGTGAAATAAATGAATTTATTCTTTAGGATAGGCCTTTGTTCTCTGTTTAAACCTGTCAGATTTTTGAAATCTGACAGGTTTGAAGAATAAAAACAACTCAACAATTTTAGTAAGCATTGATAATTGTCCCTGAAACGGAGAACTTAGGTTTTCCGTTTCAGGGATTTTAATTTGTATTCCTTTCATTCAGAGCTCACTTTTTTTCACCCGAACTTGAATTCAGAAAATACAAATACAATACAAGTAAGAAAGCCTTCCCCTCACCGCCACATGATAGAATGCGTTCGGCTGCAGACGATACCTAAAAAGATTTCCGGAGATTAGTATTATGTTTTACTGCTTATCCCTTTCGGTCAGGTTGAAGAAAAACAAACCACAATAGGCACAATAGTTCGTAATAAAAATGATAATACTAACACTACTCCAAGTCATACATCTTAAAATGCCGAAAAGCATTGGTCTATTGTGCCCTTTTTTGTATTCTTTATATTTTCTATTGTGCCTATTGTGGTTTCATTTCTTAAATTAAATTTATCAAGTTGAAGTCAGCACCCACATCACCACTGATATATGCTTAACCTTGACTAAAGGGGATAAGCAGTTATACTTTTTATTAAAAAACATAATTGTTGAATGTTTAATAATCAAATTAAACTTTTACTATCAAATATTATAATTTTTAGTTATGTCAATTTTTTTATTCCACAATAGTTTTTTTACAAAATAATACTTTATATTTGCAACTTAATATATTGATATATAAACACGTAAAATACGACAGTTAAATTATCACGCGCTTGTAGCAGATTATATTACGGCAGTCTGTTTTTGCTTTATTTAATTAAAATATTACAAAAAACATATTAATAACCCGCTCTTTTACTGCTTTTTAAAAAAGGATTTATAAGCGCACAAGAACAAAATCATTATGAACAAATCGATTAAACTTTTAGTTGTATTTAGTTTTCTTATGTCATCACTTTTTATGTATGGTATTCCAATAATCACCTTCTCCGGTGGAGAAGGTACTTCAGATAACCCATACCAAATTGCCACACTTGCCGATTTACGTTCCCTTTCCGAAAATCCAGGCTATTGGACAAATTCAAAATATTTTATCCAAACGGCCGATATTGATGCTACAGAAACCAATACCTGGAATGTGGGTGACCACGATGGCAATGCCGAAACAGCAACTGTCCCCATGGGATTTTCATGTATTGGAAACTCTTCAACAGGAAGTTTTAACGGGAAATATGATGGACAGGGACATGTCGTTTCAAATTTGTACATCAATCGTCCGGCCACTAATTATGTAGGTTTATTTGGCTATATAAATGTGTCAACTGCAACTATCAGGAATTTAGGCCTCACCAATATTAACGTTATTGGTCATGAGAGAGTTGGCGCTTTAGTAGGCTGGAATAATACGGGGATTATAACCAATACCTATAGCACAGGTATTGTCAAAGGAAGCACTACTGTTGGCGGTCTCGTAGGAATGAATAATTATGGACGTATTTCAAACTCCTACTCAAGCGCAACTACCGAAGGCAGTGATGGTGTTGGTGGTTTAAGTGGTCAAACATGGGCAGGAAGTGTCGTAAATTCTTATGCCATAGGCAGTGTTAAGGGAGATGTTCATGTTGGTGGTTTAATGGGGTATCTTGGAGGCTCTAATGCAAAAATAGACAAATGCTATGCAGCAGGAGTAGTTATCGGAAACCCGGGAAGTACAAATGTTGGCGGTCTCGTAGGTACCAATTACACAGGAACACCCGGTGTTGCAACCAGCAGTTACTGGGATCATCAAACTTCGGGGCAAGCCACAAGTGTTGTAGGCATAAGTAAAACTACAGCCGAAATGAAAACCCAAGCCACCTTTAGCGATTGGGATTTTGCAACTATCCCCGATTGGAAAATTGATGTTAACAATAGTGGATATCCGTATTTGGCCTGGCAAAATTTTCAACTTTTCTCTGACGGTGATGGTACCTTAGTTGATCCTTACCAAATTAAAACTGCCGCAGATATGGAACTAATCGCTGCAATGGTAAACTCAGGTTCTAGTGATTTTACTGGCATTTATTTTAAATTAATGAATGATATTAGCTTGTCTGCTTATTCCAACTGGAGTCCAATAGGGAACGATTTGTATGAATTTAGAGGGGTATTCAATGGCAATTCAAAGAAAATTACCGAATTAACTATAAACAGCACATCGAGTTATGTCGGACTATTTGGAAACGTAGGCCGCGGAAGCGTTATTAAAGATCTCACCATTGAAAACTGTAATGTCACCTCAACAGGTGCAGTGGTTGGAGCTTTGGCTGGTCGCGTAAGACTTGATGCCCCAAATCAGAGTATTACAATTGATAATTGTCATTCTTCTGGCAGTGTAAACGGATTAAGTGCTATTGGAGGCTTAATTGGTATGCTCACACAATATGAACCTGCCACAGGTGGCGATTTATACTCTGTTATTGTCTCTAATAGTTCTTCGTCGGCCACAGTAGGTTTAAGTTCTACTTATAGTGGTGTTGCAGGTGGGCTTATAGGAGATGTTTCGGGAGGTCTTTCAATGATGGAGATGATCCCGACTTTACCCCAAATAAAATACTGTTATGCAACAGGTAATCTCTCTGGCACAGGTCAAATCTATTTAGGGGGGTTGATCGGACAAGTTAATTGGGCAATAATTAGCAATTGTTATGCCATGGGTAATTTATCAAACGACTATGTTGTTGGAGGCTTTGTGGGTAGTATTAGTAATTCTACAGTGAGTAATTGCTATTCTACCGGGCACATAACCGGTGCCAGTAACTGGATTCATGGTTTTATAGGTAGTGGTTATGGCGACTTTAGCAATTGCTATTGGGATGTGGAAACTTCAGGAAAAGCTTCAGATGAGCGGGCAGCACCTAAAACTACAGCCGAAATGAAAACCCAAGCCACCTTTAGCAATTGGGATTTTTCAAGTATTCCGGGATGGAGAATTGCAAGCGACATTAACAACGGATATCCATATTTAACTTCGCAAATTGATGCTCCTGCTGTGCAAGCTTCTGCACTTGTATTTTCGCCGGTACACAACTACGATATGACAATAAGTTGGACCAATGGAAATGGAGTTGCAAGAGCCGTATTTATGAAAGAAGAAACGGGCGCTATCAGTCTTCCTGTAAACAAAACTACTTACACTGCAAGTAGCGATTGGGCAGTGCCGGGAACTCAACTCCAAACTTCGGGCTATTATTGCGTATATAACGGTACCGGTAATTCAGTAATTGTCAGCAATCTCGCAAGAAACACCCAATATAGCGTTCAGGTATTTGAGTACAACGGTGGAGCTGCCGCCGAAATGTATAACACAGTTGCTGGAGCGGACAATCCGAAAAGCCAAACAACGGCCAACGAAAATGAAACAGGCCTCAGCGCAGACAATACAGGCAAATTGATAGTATATCCAAATCCAGTAACGGATGTATTTCAGATTCAAGGCTTGAGTGGAGTTTCTTCTATTTCAATCACCGATTTAGGTGGACGAAGCTGGTTGCAAAAACAAGTTTCGGAAGGTGAAAATATTTCAGTAAATGATCTACCAAAAGGTGTTTATCTTTTGAAAATCAAAAACAACGAAAGCACTTTAAAACACAAGTTAGTGAAAAAATGATATTTGTAACCAATAAAAAACAGGGTACAATTATCCATACACACCAAGTTCCCTGAAAATAACTTGTACTTTCGTCAATATATCAAACGGGCTGTTTCAAAAGACTTGAAACAGCCCGTTTTTTTGAATTAATCCCCCGCCCTACAGGATGTTCTTTAAATGACTAAAGTTGGCGAACGTCGCTGGAAAGCAATGGTCAGAACAGAAGGTTTCCTTCAGACGCCCGCGAAACCTTGTACATTGAATAAAGATATCCAATGGAACGAGGTGTAAAACTTTTAGTTGTCGAGGAACGAGACACTAAAATGTTTGTTCGTTAGTTTGTAGTTTTATTTTAAAGAAACATTCAAAAGTCTGCGACGTTTTGAAGTTTGCCTTTCTTCAGACGTCTACGAAGCTTTATACATTGAAGGAGGATGTCCGGTGGATTAGCAGTTTTTATACGCTACTGTATAGAGTTGCTACATTTCCTGATATTTGCATTTTTATACCGAATAAAGTCTATAATAATACGGTCTATTCGTTCTTTATCCTGTACTTATCCTGTACTTATCCTGTACATCTCTCGTCACTTCTCGTCATAAGCTGTATTTTGAGTATTTATACAAAAACCCGCATCCGCTTTTGTGTTTTCAAGTCGGTGAAACGTCTCCTGTGCTTTCGGATAGAGGAGATAAGGAATCCTAAAGTTAGCGTACATTCTGAATCATTTCGGAATAAAGGGGGCGTTTTTTCATTCTGATCATCCTCCTTTTTTTCTGTCACTCTATTCATTTTTTCGATAAGCTCATTGAGAAATAAAAGGGCAGCCAACAGAACAAAACAGGTTTAAATTCAGTTAGTTTATACAAAGAACACAAACATTTAAACATCTTCTGTTATGAATTTACTGGAACAACTCAAAACTTACACAAAAGTAGTGGCCGATACCGGCGACTTTGCTTCTATCGAGGTGTATACGCCTGTGGATGCTACCACCAATCCTTCTTTGATTTATGCTGCTTCGCAGGAGCCGAAATATAAACCGCTGATCGACGATGCCATTGCCTATGCCCGCAGCGCTTCGGCCGATAAAGCTGTGCAATTGAGCAAAGCTATGGACAAACTGTCGGTTAACTTCGGACTTAAGATACTCGAAATCGTTCCCGGACGTGTTTCCACCGAGGTGGATGCCCGTTTGTCCTTCGATACCGAGGGTACTGTGAGCAAAGCCCGCGAAATAATTGCCCTTTACGAGGCGGTAGGCATCCCACGCGAACGTGTGCTGATCAAGATTGCCTCCACCTGGGAAGGTATTCAGGCGGCCGAAATTATAGAAAAGGAAGGAATCCGTTGTAACCTCACCCTGTTGTTTTCGATGGCACAAGCCATTGCCTGCGCTCAGGCTGGTGTGAGATTAATTTCGCCTTTCGTGGGACGCATCCTGGACTGGCACAAGAAGGACCGTGGTGTAAGCGAAATTCCGGGTGCCGACGATCCCGGAGTACAATCGGTAACTGCCATTTTTAATTATTATAAAAAATTCGGTTACAATACGCAGGTGATGGGCGCCAGTTTCCGCAATACAAGCGAGATTGTGGAATTGGCCGGAAGCGACCTGCTCACAATTGCTCCTTCGCTCCTCCGTGAACTAGAACAAACCGAAGGTACGCTTGTGAAGAAACTTGATGCAGACAAAGCCAAACAACTTGAAATTACAAAGATCCAACTCGACGAAAAATCATTCCGTTGGATGATGAACGAGGATGCTATGGCTACCGAAAAATTAGCCGAAGGCATACGTAACTTCACAAAAGACCTTGTGAAGCTCGAAAAACAAATAGCTGCAATGCTTTGATAATGACAGATGACCTGAAAAGGTGCGGGAAATTCAGCCGGATTTTCAGCTCCTTTTCTGTGTACTCCCTTTATTAAAAGTGGTGGCGGTCGGTATTAATTGCAGAATAATTTGTAGTTTTGTAGAGTAAAAATAAGTGAATATGCTCGACCAGTCCACCATAGATAAAATAACCGATGCCGCCCAAATTCAGGATGTGGTCGGCGATTATGTGACCCTTCGTAAACGTGGTGTCAATCTGTTGGGGTTGTGTCCGTTTCACAACGAGAAAACGCCTTCGTTTACAGTTTCGCCCGCCAAAGGGATATTTAAATGTTTTGGTTGCGGCAAAGGAGGTAACTCGGTGCATTTCATTATGGAGCACGAGCAAATTTCGTACTACGAAGCGCTCAAGTACCTTGCCCGAAAATACCATATCGAATTTCAGGAACGCGAGCTATCGGCCGAGGAAATGGCCATTCGCAACGATCGCGAAAGTATGTTTTTGGTCAATGAATTTGCACAGAAACACTTCTCGTCCACACTTCACAACCATATCGATGGTAAATCTATCGGTCTGGGCTACTTCCGGGAGCGTGGTTTTCGCGACGATATTATTCAGAAATTTCAACTCGGTTATAGCCTCGATCAGCGCGATGCTTTTACGCAGTCGGCCATAAAAGCCGGATACAACAAGGAATATCTTGTTAAAACAGGCCTAACCCTCGAAGGCGACAATGGTTACCTTGCCGATCGCTTCAGGGGGCGCGTAATGTTTCCCGTACATTCCCTTTCGGGGAAAGTGGTGGCCTTTGGTGGTCGTATTCTGAAAAAGGACGACAAAATGGCGAAGTACGTTAACTCGCCCGAATCCGAAATATACCACAAAAGCTCCGAACTCTACGGTATCTATTTTGCCAAACAAGCCATAGTACGTCAGGACAGATGTTTCCTTGTAGAAGGGTATACCGATGTGATTTCGATGCACCAAAGCGGTATCGAAAATGTGGTGGCTTCCTCAGGCACATCGCTCACGCCGGGGCAAATACGCCTGATTCATCGCTTTACCGAGAATGTAACAGTGATTTACGATGGCGATGCTGCCGGTATCAAGGCGTCCATTCGTGGAATAGATTTGCTCCTTGAGGAAGGATTAAACATCAAGGTGTTATTGCTTCCCGATGGCGACGATCCCGATTCTTTTGCCCGCAAACACAATGCGTCGGATTTTATTGATTTTGTCGAAACCAATTCGTCCGATTTCATTCGCTTCAAAACGAATTTGTTGTTGAAAGATGCAGGCAACGATCCTATAAAGCGCGCCGGTTTGGTAAGCGATATTGTGCGAAGTATTTCTATTATTCCCAATTCGATGATTCGTGGTGAATATGTGAAGGAATGCAGCACGCTCCTGGCAGTGGACGAAGCCATGCTTTATCACGAAATCAATAAACTCAAAAACACCGAACAGGGAAAGACGGTAACGCGCCCGCAAAATCAACCGACTGAAGCCATTCCGCATTTCGAAGATATGGACGGCGGGAGTGCCTACACTTCGCCCTACGAAAGTGAAGAAAGAAATATACTTGAATTGTTGATTCGTTACGGTCAAACGCTGATGTATTATGCAAGCGATGATCAAAAAACGCCGGTAACTGTAGCCGATTATATAGCCGAAGAGATGGAATCTGACAGTATTGAGTTTCAGAATCCGTTGCATCAACTTATATACGAAGAGTACAAAACGCATGCGATGGACGAAAACTTTGTTGCCGATCGTTATTTCCTGTACCATTCCGATGCACGCATCAGCCAGTTGACAGCCGATTTGATCACCGAAAAATACACCTTGAGTAAAGTACATTCCAAAGTAAAAAAGGTGGAAACTGATTTGGAACGACTGATAGAATTAATTCCACGCGTGATTTTTGAATATAAAAACAGCCTGATCATTGCCCGTATCCGTCAGAAATTATTGGAAATGAAGGCCGCCTCCGACAATAAAAATAACCTTCGCGTGAACGAAATCATGCGCGAAATGGCCGAATTAGAGGGTGTGAAAAGGCAACTCTCGAAAACGCTGGGCGAGAGAATAATAATTAAAATTTAAAACTCAGCTAAGCGGTATTATTTACTTTTATTTGTTCCGATGAAAAGAAAAAACAAACTCATCCTGTTTTATATTGTTGTAGCTGTCCTTTTTATGGGAACGCCTGTAAGCCTTTATATGGTAAAAACTACTTCAGAAAAAATCAAAACAGAGATGAATGGGGATTTAAATACAAATAAGAAAGAGGATATTCGTGCAAACGCAGATAAACAGCTGGTTTATTATAAAAGCATGAAAAACTTATGGACAAGAGGAGCTATTTTGTTTGCGTTGTCGGCTGCCGGACTTTTGATGTATAAAAATAAAATAATTGCTAAGGAGAGAGAAACCGAAATTAAGTCGGAATAGAGAAACCAATAAATTAAAAAAATGATTTTATTTGATCAGATAATATTTGGCCCCATTCACAGTCGCCGCTTGGGCTTGTCGCTCGGAGTAAACCTGTTACCTGTAGATGCAAAAATCTGTTCGTTCAATTGCATTTACTGCGAATGCGGATTCAACACCACTATGCGCGATTTTCCAATGCCTACACGCCAGCAGGTGCGCGAAACCCTCGAAGCCAAGCTAACCGAAATGCAGGATGCAGGTCAGGTGCCGGATGTTATTACCTTTGCAGGCAATGGCGAACCCACACTACATCCTCAGTTCGAAGGAATTATTGATGATACCATCGCCTTGCGAAATCAGTTTTTTCCTTTGGCCAAAGTAAGTGTGCTTTCCAATTCTACGAGAGTGCACAAAGCTCAGGTTTTTAGGGCGCTCCAAAAAGTGGACAATAACATTATGAAATTCGATTCGGCCATCGACCGGACTATGCAGCTGATTGATCAACCAACAGGAAAACAAATCAATGTGGCCTGGTTCATCGGGCAGCTTAAACGTTTCGATGGCGACCTGATCATACAAACCATGCTACTGCGTGGCGAATATAAGGGTGAAACGTTCGACAATACTACCGACGAGGAAGTAGATGAGTGGTTGAAAGCAATGGAACAAATTCGTCCGCGGGAGATTATGCTGTATTCGCTGGACAGAGACACGCCGGTGCAACAGCTCCAAAAGATTGATTTTGATGAAATGAATGCTATAGCCGAAAAGGCAAGAGCAAGAGGATTTGTGGTTTCGGTGGCTTGACAAATGGTTTGTCAGTAGTTGCTCTGCCGAATGTAAATAGTTCAGCATTTGTAGTTTTTTGAATGAATATAAACACTTGAATGAGTTAAAGCCAATGAAAGTTTTAGTCTGTCCGTTGAACTGGGGATTAGGACATGCCACCCGTTGCGTACCACTGGTTCGGAGGCTTTTAGCCGATGGTCATGAGATGGTGTTGGTGTCGGATGGTTTTCCGCTTGAGTTTCTTCGTCAGCAGTTTCCCGAATTGCGTTTCATCGAATTACCTTCTTATTCCATCCGTTATTCGGCCGGCAAAACGCAGGTGTTGGCCATGTTGTGGAATTTGCCAAGTATTATTTCCGGAATTTATAAAGAACATAAATGGCTGAATACCTTACTTCAACGGGAGCATTTCGATCAGGTGATTTCCGACAACCGGTTTGGGCTTTGGAACAGAAAAACAAAGAGTATATACATCACGCATCAGCTGATGATCAAAATGCCTGTTGCTTTAAAATGGTTGGAGCCGTTGGCGTGGTTCCTGCATCGGCTGCTTATTTTGCAATACGATGAATGCTGGATTCCTGATGTTGCTGGACCTGAGAATTTGTCGGGCGACTTATCCCATAAATATCCTTTGTTACGCAACAGCCGTTTTATCGGGCCACTTTCGAGGTTCGAAAACAATGAGGCGGTACCCGAAAAAAATTACCACAATGTGTCGGTGTTGTCAGGGGTAGAACCACAAAGGTCTATTTTCGAACATGAACTGACTCAGCGCTTCCAGCATTCGCATCAAAAAACACTTATTGTTTGTGGTCAGCCGGCCGCTGCGTTGCGTACTTATCATGTGGGGGATGTAACGCTTGTTTCTCATTTGCCCGATGGCGAGCTGGCCTCTCTCCTCAAAGGAGCGAAAAAGATAATTTCCCGATCGGGCTACTCGTCTATAATGGATCTGAAAGCGCTTGGCTGCCTCAAGAAAACAGAATTTATTCCAATTCCGGGACAAACAGAACAGGAATACCTTTTTGAACTACACCGAAACAGATCGGTTGAATAGTTACGAGTTACAAGTTACGAAAGTTACGAGTTACAAGGATTGTGTTGTCTGAATTTTACTTTTCAGAAATCAGATCATTGAATATTATTACTTACCATAAAAGAAACCGTTGGATATTTTATCCAACGGTTTCTTTGCGGTCACAGTTTTACAAACAGTCTATTTACTAAGTCAGGTCTTTTATCTTCTTGAATTATTGGAGTCGCTGTTGCTCCTTCTTTCGTTGTTATCCGAACGGCGTTCCGATCTCGATTCCGATCTTGATTCCGATTTGTTTTCCCTTGCGGGTTTCGCTGCTTCCACCGATCTTTCATTTCTTCTGTTCAGTTCACGGTTCGCTTTTACGGGTCTTTCTTCATTTCGGGAAGCTTTTTGTTGTTCTCTGTTCTCGCGGTTTGACGAACTTCTGTTGACCGAACCACTGTTGTTCGAATCGGAATTTCTGTTGTACCTTTCGGTATTTGAGTTGCGGGTCGGAGCAGCTTTTTCTTCTCTGTTCGAACGGTTGTTTACTTCAGTATTTGAACTCATCCGGTTGTTTTCATTTCTTTCTCCTCTTTCAGTTCTGACGTTAGCATTATTTCGTCCGGTGTTATCGTTGGTTCTGTTATTAATTGCTCTGTTGTCTCTTCTTTCTCTTTCTTCAATGTTATTGTTGCTGCGCGATCCGTTGTTCGAGCGTCTTTCAATTTCGTATCTGTTTTTCACATTCGCATTGCGTTTGCTGAATTCCCGGTCGGGATACCTCACGCCGTAATCGTTGCGCGAAACCGAATTTCGTAATCTGTAAGCTTGTTCGTTTCTTATGTTTTCAGAATAACGGTAGTTGTGTCGATGATTGATGTGATGATTGATGTGTGTCAGATACAAGTTGATTTCAATCGGACGGCGGTGATGATAATGCCTTGGGTAATATCCCCAGTAATAGGGTGAATTCCAACGTTGATATCTCGATGTCCAGAACCATGAAAAGATACGTGGAGTGCGCAAATAAACGGGTTCGATAATGTAATTGTATCCGTACATATAGGGATCGCCGATTACCTGAACATAGGTGCGTCTGTATCTGTCACGTTCAACTACAATTGTTGCAACGTCTTGAAATACATCTCTGTCCAGTATTGCCTGAATCACAACCAGGTGCAAATTGTTTTCCGAAGTTTCTATCACCCTGAGGTAATCTATTTCGCCATCTGAGTTTAAATCAAGGTTCGAAATCTGAGCATCGTAATCGTTCAGTCTTCTTTCAAAGTCTTCGAGTGTGCGCGAATCTCCAAATATTGACGCTACAGCTTTTAGGTCGAGCGAATAGCTTATGTCGTTATTTACAGCTTCAACAGTAATTCTTCTTTGTGCCGATAGTTGAATGGTAGTTGTTATAAAAAGAACCACTAACAGGCTTGCAAATTTTGTTCTCATAATTATATCAATAAGTGGTGAATAATGTGTTTTTGAAATAAGAAAAGTGAATGTATTCTTTTCATGTTTTCACGATATTCAAAAGCTATGCCAAAAAAATATTCAACAATTTAATCAACGTGATTTTCTTATTTTACACAAGGTCTGAATGTAGTTGATGTCATGTACAATGCAGCTGCAGTACTTGTTGGATGGCGGGGTTTGATTTTTTTAATACTCCCAGTTATTTAAATATGGCTATAAACAGGCTTTATTTTTTTCACTATCTTTGCAAAAAAAGAAATAAGCGATGAATTCATTGGATCTTTTTATACTGATTCCTATAATTGCAGGTTTCACTTTTGGACTATTCAGGGGTTTAGTCAAGGAGTTGACATCCCTGGCGGCTGTAGTTTTGGGTATTTATGGAGCAAGATTCTTCTCTCCGTGGTTGGCCGCTGCGTTGGTGCGAAGTTTCGATTTTTCGGCAAGGACAGCACAGCCTACTGCTTATTTCCTTTTGTTTCTCGTTATTGTAGTTGGCCTTTTATTTTTGTCCAGGATTGTCGATAAGGTATTTGAATCCATGTCGTTGGGAGGTTTGAATAAGTTGTTCGGAGGGCTTTTCGGGGCACTTAAATATGCGCTTATCCTGAGTGTTTTGATCAATGTTTTTAATGTGGTCGACGACAAATTCAGTATTATAAATCCTACAACCAAGTCAGCGTCCTTTGCCTACGAACCGGTGCTAAAGTTAGGCCCTGCTTTGTGGGAGGAAGCCAAAAGCTACAAGACTGATAAAAACAAAGCCGATGAACAGCCTATTGATTAATTTCTCGGGAAAATTACTTGAATGTGGTTGCGACGAGGCGGGAAGAGGATGCCTTGCTGGCCCTGTAGTGGCAGCTGCTGTTATTTTACCTGCGGACTTCGATTGTCCAACCCTGAATGACTCAAAACAACTTACCGAAAAACGAAGAGAGCAACTGCGCCCTTTTATTGAGAAAAATGCACTTGCCTGGGCTGTGGCCATTGTCGATAACAATGAGATTGACGAAATAAACATCCTGAATGCATCGATTTTGGCCATGCACAGGGCCATCGATCAACTCAAGTTCTCTCCCGAATTTATAATCGTAGATGGAAATAAATTTAAACCTTATGCATCTGTTCCTCATCAAACCATAGTGAAGGGAGATAGCAAGTATTTGTCTATAGCTGCGGCATCGGTGCTTGCCAAAACGCACAGAGATGAGTTGATGTTACAATTGCATGCAGAATTTCCGGTGTACGATTGGGCTCAAAACAAAGCCTATCCTACGCTTAAACACCGGAAAGCAATAGTGCAGTATGGAGTGACGCCTTACCACCGGATGAGTTATGATTTGTTGGGGGTGAAGGAAAAACCTGTTCGGAAGAAAAAAGTGAAGAAAGCAGATGTTTATCCTACACTGAATTTAACCGAAGAATAAACTAAAACGGGTATCCAATAGCGATATGCACTGCTACATCATTTTTAAGCGATGGATGAAGTCGCCATTGCTCTAACCGGGTTTTAGTCGGGTCGAAAAGTTTTACTCCAAGGTCGACCCTTGCAATAAAGAACGAAAAATCGAAACGCAATCCTGCTCCGTAGGCAATGGCGATCTGTTCTAAAAAAGTATCAAGTTTGAAAGCTCCGCCAGCTTGTTCGTCATATCTCTTTACTGTCCAGATATTTCCTGCATCAAGAAACAAAGCACCTTCGAGAAGCCAAAACATTTTGGTACGGTATTCCATGTTTAAATCAAGTTTTATATCGCCTACCTGATTGTAGTCTCTTATTCGGTCATTATCGCGTTGGTATACACCAGGGCCCAGCATGCTTTCGCGCCAGCCTCTGACACTGTTGGCTCCGCCACTGTAGAATCTTCGTTCGTAAGGCATAATATTAGCATTGCCATAAGGAACTCCCACGCCGGCGCCTATGTGATAAACGAAGCGATTGTTTTTGTCGAAAATCTGATAATGGGTTGAGTTGTATTCAGCCCGCAGGTATTGCGAGTATCTCACTTTAAAAAGCTCGTAATTACCTTCGGTGGATACTTTCGAGTTCAGCAAATGATTCAATCCGTACAATAAATTTCCCGCCGATTCGAAACTATATCTGTAGGTTGAATAATTTCGCAAGGGACGATTCGCATTGTAATTGCTGAATGACCCGTTGTATCCCATACGCAGCACGAAACGGCTTTCGTAATTGTATTTGTTGTAAAGTCCGGTATTAAAATACTGCTCTTCAAATTCCGGAAGTACATTAAAGTCCATGAAGCTGAGGTTGAATAGCTCGAAACTATGCCGATATTTGGTTCTGTTCCAGATATAGTTTACGCCACCACTCAGACGTGTAGCTTTAAATTCAGAAGGCCGATCCTGGTAGCTCAGGTCGGCAGTTAATTCGGTATTGGCATGCATGTTTCGTTTGAAATCGTAATTGCCAAAAGGAAGTACGAAGCGTGGAAACTTGAGCCCTACTTGTCCGCCAAGTTCACTTGCCCAGATGCCCTGCTGCCATTCGTAAGCAAGTCTTCCCTGTGCGGTGAGCGTTTCAGCACCTTTGAACGCATTTTTGTTGATAAGTCCGAGTTTGGCGGCTCCTCCCCAGTATCCTTCGGTGTAAGTTCCCTCCAGCTCGGTTTGCAACGAGATGGTTTTAGCCGGAGTAATGGTGATAATACAGTCGAGCATTTCGTTATCAATGGGTTCAAAACTGATATTCACATATTTTACAGGTCCCAACGAGTTCAATGCCGAGTATGTTTTCTCCACATCCTTGTCGCTATACAAAGTGTGGGGATTTATGTATGTGTTGTATACCAATGCATCGAGGCTTATAAATTTAGAGCCATTTGAAATAAGCTGGAAATTTCGGAAAACTACCGTGTCCGCCTGGTTTGCAGCATCATTTGCAGTTATCAATTCCTGATTTGAATTTGTATAAAAACGGACTTTGTTTATTTTATATTGTTTAAAAATAAGTTCATTCACCGAGTCGTTTCTGAATTTCAAATAGCTTCTCAGGTCCAGGTTTACATCGGCTCTGTGTGCTTTCAGCGAAGAGTCGACATTATAAGCCAGAAAATCCTTGTTGAAATTGTAGTATCCTTTTTCGCGCAGCGTAGTTGTAACCCTTAGTCTTTCGGCATCCAACATATCTACATCGAACAACATCCCGGAACGGATCAATGCCCTTGAAGTGTCGTTGGCCACTTCAGCAATGGCATTGTTTTTTAATTTTACATTGTATTTTCTTATCGTATAGGGCTTGTTTGATTTTATAAAATAATCGACTGTTATTTTTTTGTTTTTTCGGGTGATAACAGTATCGACCTTTGCGTTTACAAATCCTTTATTTTCATATACCTTTTGTAACTGCTGTGCCGAAATATAGGTGAGATATTCGTCGTAAATGACGGGAGCCGCGCCCATTCTCATCCAGCTTTTGTTCCAGCGGCTCGAGCTGTCTTTTCCGGCAACATTGTAAATACCCAATTGTAGCCGGAACAAGCTCAAAACTTTAACGTTAGGTGTCTGGCGGAGATAGTCTTCCAGCGTGGTTTTGGGTATCTCGTTTACATCGGTGTGTATGTTCACTTTGTCGAGTAGGTACTGACCATCAGGTACATGTTTAGTGACATTACACGCCGACAATATGCCAAACGTAGCTAAAAGTATGTAAAGTCTGAATTGCTTCATAAACAGGCGGCAGTTTTTTTTTGCAAATATACTTTAAATCGTGAATTTACAGAACTTGTTTTTTGAGAATATTCAATCTTGGTCATTTATATTTTCTAAACAGGGCTTTAGGCCTTTGGTTTATCGCCAAACTTTGTTAGTTTTGTTGGCTGAAAAACATTACATAAATCAGGCCAATATGCTCTCAAAAAACCAGATAAAATTAATTACATCACTTTCGCAGAAAAAACATCGCGACGAAACAGGCTTGTTTGTGGCCGAAGGTACCAAATTGGTGCTGGATATAGCGCATTATTTTCAGATTCGGTTGCTGACCTCGACTGCCGAATGGGCAAGTCAGTTTGGACGCGAAATGAAAGCCCCGATAAATATTGTTACGCAAGATGAGCTGAGTAAAATCTCCGGACATAAAACGCCGCAGGGAGTGTTGGCTGTGTTCGAAAAAAAAGAAGATGTTTTTTCGGTACAGGAAATTGCCGATAGTTTGAGCCTGGCGCTTGACGATGTGCAGGATCCCGGCAATCTTGGAACAATCATTCGTATTGCCGACTGGTTTGGTATTCGGAATATATTTTGTTCGCTGCATTGTGCCGATGTGTATGGTCCCAAAACAGTGCAGGCTACAATGGGTGCATTGGCTCGTGTAAGGGTTCATTATGTTGATCTGGAGACATTCTTTTCGCAGCTCCCGCAGCATTTCCCTGTCTACGGTACATTTATGGATGGAAAAAATATCTATTCCGAAGAGTTATCAGCACAGGGCATCATTCTTATGGGCAATGAAGGAAACGGTATTTCTGAAAAAGCAGGAAAGTTAGTCACCAACCGTCTGTTGATTCCTAACTTTCCTCAGGGCGAACCTACATCCGAATCGTTGAATGTAGGTGTGGCTACTGCCATAGTCTGTGCCGAGTTCAGACGGCGCTTATAAGCTTTTTTCAGGAAATGATTTTAGTCCATCCCGTTTTCCATATTCATTTCCGGAGAAGCATCAGTTTTTTTCATTTCCGATTGTTTCGGTTTCATGTTTCCGAAGTTATAGGTGGCGGTCAGTCCAATCATACGTCCACGGAAATAAGATTCGTTGGTTTGATAAAATCCATCTCCCCAGGTGGTTGTGTTACGTTTCCTGCTGTTCAGTAAGTCGCGTACCATTAAGTTTAAGCTTAGTTTCCGATCGAACAAGTTTTTGCGCAATCCCAAATCGATAGAATAGCTGGCGGTTTCTTTTCCCTGAGCTATTATGCGGGGAGCTGAGTATTCTCCCGTTATCTGAGCCGATGTTGTTTTGCCAAGCAATACATTGGCCATCATTTTTCCACTCCACGAGAAATTGCTTTGCGATGGAATTAATGTGGTAATAGAAGTGTTGTACGGGTTTACGTAAGTCGACGAGTCCAAATTGTTGTAAAATAAATTGAGCGACGATGTAAGGTTCAAAATCTTGAACAAGCGGTTTTTTACAACTAATTCGGCACCTGTATAACTTGATTTGGTGACGTTCATGAAAGTGCTTTCCATCACGTTGTCGTTAATAAAACTTACGCGTTGTATCACATTGTCGGTAAAGCGATAATAGGCCGATGCCGATAAAGAGTGATTGTCCCAGCTTTTTATGTAGTTAAACTCGAAGGCGGTTGAGTATTCAGGATCCAGATTTGGATTTCCGTAAGAAATATTTGTCGAATCCGAAAAGTCGCGGAAAGGATTGATTTGTCTTCCTCGAGGACGATTCACACGTCGGGTGTAATTCAACTGGAATTCATTGTTACCGGGCAACGAATACGACAAATAAGCACTCGGAAAGAGTTGTAAGGCCGATTTTGGTTGAATCGTTACTGTTTTTTCGGCCCAGCCATCGTTTGCATCTTTGTAGGTGTATTCCGATTCTTTGGTAAGATATTCGGCCCGCAACCCGGCTTGAAGACTTAAATTGTTGAAAAACCGATTGCCATAAGTAAGATAGGCAGCGTGATTTTGCTCTTTATAATCGAAAAGATTATAATAAGCATTTATCTCAGAGTTTGTGTTGTTGTCAAAACCGCTCGAAGGACTTGAACGTTGCTGAATAGTACTTTGGTAGCCGGCTTCGATACGACTGCTTTCAGTGATTTTTTTTGTGTAATCGGCTTTAATTTGCAATTCATTGTTCTGTCCGTTGCTTGCTTGCGATATATCGGATTTTCCGGCGTTGATCAGATCAGTCAGTATATAACTGCTTTCACTCTCGCGTGAGAATTTTGAATAAGCAACGCTCGCAAGAAGATTCGATCCTTTTTTGTCGATATCGAATTTGTAATCAAGGGATAAATTCATTCCGGGATGATTGTCCTCATCGGAATTGTTACGCAAATAGTTTCTGAGAATAGATCCGTTTGTGTAATCAGTTGTTTTATTTGTGATTAAAGAGTTTGAATTTCCTCCTCCTATCATTCCAAATCCTCCTAAACTAAGCGTATGTTTTTCGTTCAAATGGTAATCAATACCTCCGCGCAGAAACAATCCACCAAAAGAGCGATCCATTGTGGTTCCCTGGTTCAGAAGGCTTAATGTGTCGGTTCCGGCCAGGCTGTAACGGTTGGTTTCGCTTCCGCCACTGAAGTTCATTTGTCGGTAGCCAAGGTTGAGGTAAGCATCTACTTTTCCGCTGTTGTAATTTATATTCGTACCGAGCGTTCCTCCGGGAGTCGAACCATCCGAATACATAATTCCTGCCGAAACACTTCCATAATATCCGGCTTTCCTGTTTTTCTTAAGTACAATATTTATAATTCCGGAGGTTCCTTCTGGGTTAAATTTGGCCGAAGGGTTTGTCATTACTTCAATCGACTCAATGCTTTCGGCTGGCATTTGTTGTAGTATTTGTGCACGGTTGTCTGCCGTCAGTCCTGATGGTTTTCCGTTGATCCAAACTTCTACGCTGGAACTGTTGCGGAGCGACACATTTCCTTCGTTATCAACATCAACTGAGGGTATGTTTTGCAGCGCTTCGGTAGCCGAACCTCCGGACGATGCTATGTTTTGATCCACTGAGAAAACTTTTTTGTCGATATCGAATCGCATTTGCGTTCCCTGACCTATAACTTCGACTTCGGAAAGAGTTTTGCTGTTTTCCATTAGCTTTATCATTCCCATATTCAGTTCTTTGTCCGAAACATTCAAGGGAAGACTAATAGTATTGTATCCCACAAAACTTACACGGAGTGTATATTTTCCTTTTGGTACCGATTGGAGTATAAAATCGCCTTTACCATCCGATGTCACTCCGGTGGCCGGAACTTCGGAGTTCTCTTTGAATAGCGCTACGTTAACAAAATCGAGTGGATTTTGGGTGTTAGCATCAATGATTTTTCCTTTAATGGTGTACAATGCAAATACAGGAATCACTGTAACGAGAAGTAAAAATAAGCTCAGAATCTTTTTCATCCTTAAAATTAATGATATAAATAAATTTAAATAACTAATACCTTCATTCGACTGCAAAAATGCATAGAAGTTTAATGGCAAAAAGCAAACATCTGTTAATAAAAAGAAAGAGACGTTTTATTGAAAAACGTCTCTCATTTTTAGTAAAATTGAAATATGTATTTAAAAATTGGGTAACAGATACTGGCCTCTTGACTCGAGAATTTTATCTATTCTGTTTACTTCCAGGAAGGTAGTTCCAAATCCTTCGCCAAAACTACCGCTCAGGTAGCATACCGAATCATCGCTCTCTATCCAGCCTTTCTGCATTAAATCCTGCAAAGCTTCTATAAAGTATTGCTGAGTGTTTCCTTTGGCTTGTTTGTAAAATGGAAATACACCATAGGACAAAGCAAGTTCGCGGGTCGAGCGTTCGTGATAGCAAACGGCAAGCACTGGATTTTCGCCACGATAAGCCGCCAAGAAACGGGCAGTACGGCCACTGTAGGTATCGGTGATAATGGCTTTTGTTCCGAGTTGTGTTCTTGTTGCAACGGCAGCATTACACAGAAACGATGTTAAATCATTTGTACTTATTTCAATTGGAATGTCATTTTCCGACATTTTTGTTTTTTCAGCTTCCTTAGCTATGGTTGCCATTGTACGTACTGCTTCAACAGGATATTTTCCGTAGGCAGTTTCTCCGCTTAACATTAAAGCATCTGTCCGATAATAAATTGCATTGGCAACGTCGGTTACTTCAGCACGAGTAGGGCGTGGGTTTTTGATCATTGTGTGTAGCATTTGCGTGGCTACGATAACAGGTTTCTTTGCTTTTACACACTTACGGATCAAGCGGCGCTGAATGCCGGGTATTTTCTCCTGAGCCACTTCTATTCCTAAATCGCCACGGGCAATCATTACACCATAGGTATATTCAAGAATTTCGTCGATATTATCAACGCCTTCTTGATTTTCAATTTTTGAAATAATTTTTATGGGGCTGTTGTGTTCGTCCAGAATTTTCTGAATGTCCAAAACGTCCTGTTTATTTCGAACAAATGAATGCGCAATAAAATCAATATTGTTTTCTATTGCAAAGAGAATATTTTGCTTGTCGCGTTCGGTGAGCGAAGGGAGGTTGATGCGAACACCCGGGATATTAACGCTTTTCCGACTTCCCAATGTACCATCGTTCAGGGCTTTGCAAAGCAGGTATTCCTCTGTTTTCGAATCTACTTTCAGGTCAATTTCTCCATCGTCAAATAAAATGTCGTCTCCAACATTCAAATCGCGAACAAAATAAGGATAGTTGACAGCGATACATTCATTGTTCGAGATCATATCGGGGTTACCTACTACCTTAATGATGTCGCCGGATTTAATTTCTATCGCATCGTTTTCGGCTACAGTAGTTCTTACCTCAGGTCCTTTTGTATCCATCAGTATAGCGATGTGGTTGCTGACAGCTCTTACATTGTTGATGATCCTCAGAAAGCCTTCTTTTTGGAGGTGTGCTGAGTTCATGCGAACCACATTCATTCCTTCAATATATAATTCACGGAGAAAATCCACGTCACAGCGCTTATCGCTTATGGTGGCTACAATTTTAGTTGATTTTGACATGTTTTTTGTATACTTTACTACTACTTAACGCTTGATTCAGCAGAAGGTTTATTCAGAATAATTATTTTTTTTGTTTTATACGGTTTTTTCTCCCGAAAGCGCTTCGATAGCAAGGCGATAGGAGTCCATTCCGAATCCGACGATACAGCCGATGCAGGCTTCGCTCAGGTAAGAATGATGCCTGTAAGTTTCTCGTTTGAATACGTTTGAGATGTGTACCTCTACCACAGGAGTGGAAATGGCCCGGATGGCATCGGCTATTGCAAGCGATGTGTGAGTGTAGGCGCCTGCGTTTATGATAATGCCGTCGAAATCAAAACCGACCTCATGGAGTTTATCAATGATAAGTCCTTCGGTATTCGATTGAAAGTAAAACAACTGTAGTTGTTGGTATTTGGCTTTTAACTGTTCGAAATAGGTTTCGAAGGACTGATTGCCATAAATACTGGGTTCGCGTTTTCCCAATAAATTCAGATTAGGACCATTGATGATCAGTATTCGTTTCATGTTTGTATGCTTTTGGGTTCGATGTGCGTAAGTGTGTATGGCAAAATTTTATTTGAACAAACTCATTATTTTCCTTGTTGTTTGTATCTTTGAGCCGGCTTTGGAAAGTGAGTGCCACGATAGCAAAAGAAATAAATCATTGTCTTGTGCAAAAGTAGAAAAAAAATTACTTACAAAAAAATAGCGATTACTTAAATTCCTTTTACAAATAGAATCCGGGTCGATTTTTACAACACAACAATTTAGATATGCGGGATAAAAACATAAATTTGAAATCTTTTATACCCCATGTAGGTCATACCAATCTTTTGTATATTGCTTCAGTAGTTTGGTTTTTTGCCGGAGGAATGCTCTTATACAGGGGTTTTATGGGCGTTATGATTCATTCAGAGTTTTTATTGCCGAAGGTGGTTGTGGCGCTGTTCTTCGGACTTATATTTTATAATTTAATGTTTAAAAAAATCAGCAAAAAACACATCACTCGTATTGAGGGTTTAAAGAACAAAAAAAATCCATTTTATGCTTTCTTCAATTTACGTGGCTATCTCATGATGATTTTTATGATCAGCATGGGAATTAGTATTCGTTTGTTGGCTTTGGTTCCTTTTGAATACCTGGCACTGTTTTATATTGTTATGGGTACGCCGTTGCTGTTTTCGGCTTTTCGGTTTTTTTGCAGTGGTGTTGCTCTTCAGCAAAATTCATAATTTTTTCAATGCACACCTTTCTTTTTTTTGTCGATATTTTTTAACGGCGCATATCCAATTTTTTTACATATCATGTTTTTTCGTAAAGCTCTAACAATAAATGGTTTTTAAATTGCTAAAATAAAATAACGGCGCTCTCCTCTGAATTAAAAAACCTTTATTCTGATTTATTATTCGTAAATTAGCATTATTTTACTGATTCCAATATTATCTTTGCTTTTCGTATGAAAACAAGTTGGTTATTAATACTCCTTTCTATCCTGGCTTTTTCGTCGTCGTGTACCCAACCTGTGGCCGATAACGAACGTACACCTTTGCTCGAAGTAGAGGGTAAGTTTTTGTATTTGGATGAAGTTCAGGATATTATTCCTCCTAATGTGAATTCGCAGGACAGCACGGAAATTGCCGATAGTTTTATCCGTAAATGGGTTACCGATGTTTTGTTGTACGAAAATGCAAAAAGAAACATAACCAACAAGGCCGAAATTGATCAACTGCTTGAGGATTACCGTAAATCGCTGATTATACATCAGTATCAACAAAAATTGATAGATCAGCGATTGCCAAAAGAGCCTACGGATGAGGAAATGAGGACTTTTTACGATGCTTACACCGACCAGTTTGTGCTGACAGAAAACCTTATAAAAGGGATGCTGCTTGTGGTGCCATCAAAAGCCCCTAAGTTGGCGAATGTGAGGAGTTGGGTGCAGTCGGGCAATGCAAAGGCGCTCGAAAGTATTGAAAAATACAGCATTCAGAATGCCATTAGCTACGATTATTTCGGAAGTAAATGGACACCTTTCTCCGAAATTTTAAGAAAAATGCCTTTACAGGTTGAGGATCCAGCCGCTTTTGTTGCCAGTCATCGTTTTTACGAAGTATCGGACAGTACCCGTCATTATTTTTTACGGATAGAGTCCTTCAAAAAGGCAGGAGATACCGAGCCTTTCGAACTGGCAAAAACTAAAATCAGCAACTTAATACTCAACAAGATGAAAGCTGAATTTATTTCAAACTTTGATGACGAAATTTATAAGGATGCAATTGAAAACGAAAATGTTACCTATTTCAACAAATAAGCATCTGACACAACATTGATATATCACTGACAAAACAATATATTTTCAAATGAAAAAAAACATCTTACTTTTTTCCCTTATTTGTTTTACAGCCTCAAATTTGATGGCACAAAAAGCAACCAATATTATTGATGAGGTAATATGGATTGTTGGAGATGAATCAATTCTTCGTTCTGAAGTTGAAGAGCAGCGTTTGCGGGCTCAGTACGAAGGAACTCCCATTCAGGGCGATCCTTATTGTACTATCCCGGAGCAAATAGCTATCAATAAATTGTTTCTTCATCAGGCCGTCCTCGATAGCGTAGTAGTAAATGAAACCAATGTAATAAATCAGGTTGAAAACCGTCTGAATTACTTCATTTCTCAAATCGGATCGAAAGAAAAAATGGAAGAGTATTTTGGTAAAAGCACTTTGAATTTACGCGAGGATTTGCGTACAATGTTTCAGGAGCAAATGATTATTCAGCAAATGCAACAAAAATTGGTAGGAGACATAAAGTCGACACCTGCCGATGTGCGTAAGTTTTTTAATACTTTATCAGCCGATAGTGTTCCTACTGTGCCTGCTCAGGTTGAGCTGCAGATCATTAGCTTCGAACCTCCGGTGCCTATAGAAGAAACGAACAGGATAAAAGAACGCTTACGCGACTTTTCCGACCGTGTGAATAAGGGAACAACAGAATTTTCGGTGTTAGCCCGTCTTTATTCCGAAGATACCGAAAGTGCAAAACGTGGAGGTGAACTTGGGCTCATGGGACGTGGTCAGTTAGTGCCTGAATTTGCATCGGTAGCCTTTAATCTTTCCGATCCGAAAAAGGTATCGCGTATTGTTCAGTCGGAATTTGGGTTTCACATTATTCAGCTTATTGAAAAGCGTGGCGACCGCGTCAACTGCCGTCATATTTTGCTCAAACCACGTGTTTCGATTACCGATAAAACTAAAGCCGTTCAGAGACTTGACTCCATCACTAAACTGATACGATCTAATAAAACAACTTTCGAACAGGCAGTTATCTATTTCTCGCAAGATAAAAACACGGCTATGAATGCAGGATTAATGCTGAACGAAAAGTCGGGAACTTCGAAATTTGAGTATCAGGATTTACCTCAGGAAGTTGCAAAAGTGGTTTACGACATGAATGTAGGCGAAATTTCACAACCTTTCAGCATGATAAGTCCTTCGACAAACAAAGAAGTGGTGGCTGTTGTAAAAGTGAAATCGAAAACCGAAAATCACAAAGCAAACTTACTCGACGACTATCAGATGCTTCGGAATTATTATGAAGGCAAGAAAAAAGAAGAGTTCATTAATAACTGGATTGTAAAAAAACAAAAAGAAACGTATATCAATATCGACCCTGAATGGCAAAATTGTAAATTTCAGTATCCTGGATGGATTAAGAAATAAACAACAATTGAAGGTTGACTATTTTAAAATATGAATTCAAAATTTCAAAGATTATTTTTTTACAGGCACATCGCAATTGTTGGTGTGCTCTGTTTCTTTATTGCCACCATGCAGGCACAGGTAAGGCCTAAGCAGCTGCGCAATGAGATACTTCAAAGTCAGAATCCAACGCCAAAAAACACCGGGAATAAAAATACAACTAAAAAAACGCGTCAGCAGGGACGGCCCGTCAATCCAATGACACCGCTTGCACCCATCGTGAATCCACTGAGCACTCCCAATGCAACAATTATTTACATGGACAATGCCAATGTGGTAATTGCCGATGAAGAAATGCATCCCGATATGCAAATTCTTAAAGGAAATGTGCGATTCCGACACGACAATGCAATTCTATATTGCGATAGCGCTTATTTCTATCAAAAAGCCAATTCTTTGGATGCTTTTAGCAATGTTCGTATAGTTCAGGGAGACACACTTTTTGTGTACGGCGATTTTCTTTTCTATGATGGAAATATGAGAATGGCCAGATTGCGGCATAACGTGCGCATGGAAAACCGTAAAACTACTTTGACGACAGATAGTTTGAACTACGACAGAAATTCAAATCTTGCTTATTATTATACCGGCGGAAAAATTGTAGATCCCGAAAATACGCTTACATCTGTATGGGGGCAGTATTCAACAACTTCCAATGATGCCTTGTTTAAAACTAAGGTGAAGCTCACCAATAAAAACTTCACAATGGACTCGGATACTATGAGGTACAATACCAAAACTAGTATTGCCAATATTGTGGGTCCAACACATATCCTGTATCAGAACGAAACAGATATTTATTCAAAAAAAGGTTGGTACAATACGGCAACAGAACAAATGATGTTGCTAGACCGGTCGAAAGTGGCTCATAAAGACGGAAAAACAATTGTTGGAGATACCATTTTTTATGACAAAATAACTAAATACGGAGAATCTTTTGTCAATGTGGAAATGGTTGATTCGGTGAAAAAAAACACGCTCTATGGCGATTATGTTTATTACAACGAAAAAAATGAAACTGGCATAGCCAGTGATTCGGCGCTTTTGGTCGATTGGTCAGGTAAAGACACTTTGTGGGTACATGCAGATACGCTACGCACATTCAAGGATTCGATCTACGATGTGGCCAAAGGTTACCTCAATGTAAGAATGTATAGAAATGATATTCAGGGTTTGTGCGACTCGCTTGTATACACTTCGCGCGACTCGGTGATGAATATGTACGGAGAGCCGGTACTTTGGGCTGAAAAAAATCAGCTTTCGGGAGAATTTATTCAAGCATTTACAAAAAACCAAAAAGTAGAAAAAGTACATATTCAACGCAATGCAATTGCCATTCAGAAAGAAGATTCGCTCTATTATAATCAGCTGTCTGGCAAGGAAATAATTGCACATATCGATAGTGGAGCTCTCAAAAAAGTAGACATCAATGGTAATGCCGAAACTATTTATTTTCCGCGCGACGATAGCGATTCCACTTTGATTGGCATTAATAAAACCGAAAGTAGCTTCGTGGTTATGTATATGAAGGACAAGAAAGTAGATAGAATCGTGCTGACGACAGCCACTACCGGAGTTATGTATCCCTTGTTACAACTCAAGGGAGGTGATTTATATCTCAAAAACTTCTTTTGGCTCGACGAGCAGCGTCCGAAGAAAAGTTCGGATGTAATGCTACATTTCGCTAAAAAACCACGGGAGAAAATTGGAACGAGTAGTTTGATGGGTAAAGGTTCCGAAAACTCGGATGACAAAAGTGGATCTCCCCGGCCTAAGTCCGATACTAAGAACAATAGTGGTACCGATCGGAATAACTCTGGTAGCCGAACAACAAACAGTCCGAGTTCGTTAAAAGGTCTGCGGGAATTTTCAAGATAAACAAAAGAAAGGCATCTGATCAATGAATCAGATGCCTTTCTTTTTCTGAAAAAATAAAATTTTAACTAACGAATTAATGCCAATGCATCATCGCTTTTGGTAACAGGTAGTGAGCAGCTTTTATCCACACAAACATAAATCATGGTTTTGTCCTTTATGTACCTGTTCTGAAGTAAGGGCAGGTTTTCAACAGCTCCTCCGGCAAAAACAGAAACAGGCAAATAGCTCTTTTGTAATTCGTTGGCGCGCGAAACTGCTTCGTTGCCAACGATGGCAATTTCGGATGAAGGATAAACAAATTTTCTCAATAGCTGCGCCCAATTGGCATAGTATGAGCCATATTCAATAGTTTCGTCAAGTACTTTCGTCAACATTTTTTCTGCAGTTTGAATGTATGCTGAGTTTTCGTAAAGCACTCCCAGTCTGTAAAGCGTGTGGGCCAATACTGAATTTGATGCCGGAATTACATTGTCGGTATACTCGTATTTACGGGCAATGAGGCCTTCGGCTGTGTCCGATGTATAGTAGAACATATCTCGTTCATTATTGCCGAAATGAAGCCATACATATTCGGTCAGCTTCTTTGCTTGCTGCAACCACTGAATATCAAAAGTTATTTCATATAAATCGATCCATGCACTTGCCAACAACGAATAATCGTCCAAAAAAGCATCAATAGTAGCTTTACCATCTTTAAAAACCCGATACAAGCTTCCGTTTGCTTTCATTAATTCAGAAGAAATAAAGCGGCTCGTTTGTAAAGCATTCTCTTTGTATTCCGGATTTCCTGTGGCTTTAAATGCATTTACATAACCGGAAATCATCAGGGCATTCCACGAACACAGAATTTTGTCATCCGTGGTCGGGCGAATCCGACCCGAACGATAAGCGAAAAGTTGTTGATGAGCCTTTTGGAGTATTGTTTCAAATTCAACCGTCGTCAACCCATGTTCTTTAGCAAATTCAGATATATCAACAGTATAATGAAGAATATTTTTGCCCTCTTCCCAATTACCCTCTTCGGTGATATGATAAAATTTCAGGAGTATTTCACAGTTTTTTTCATCAAGAGCCGATTCAATTTCCTGTTTTGTGAAAACATAAAACTTTCCTTCCTCATGTTCGCTGTCGGCATCAATCGATGCATAGAAAGCTCCGCAATTGTCGCGTAGCTCCCGTTCTGCAAAAGCAATTGTTTTTTCAACAATTGCTTTGTAAAAAGAGTTTTGAGTTAACTGAAAAGCTTTGGCATACAAACTGATAAGTTGTGCATTGTCGTAAAGCATTTTTTCGAAATGAGGTACCAACCAACGTTCGTCGGTCGAATATCGTGCAAATCCACCTCCAATTTGATCATTCAGTCCACCGCGAGCCATGGCGTTGATCGATATCAGAACGGCTTCTAACGCCTTCGAATTCTTCGTCAGGTAATGGTATTGCAGAAAAAATTCCAGTCCTGTTGGCAACATGAATTTTGGTGCTTTTTTGTAGCCACCCCACTCAAAATCAATTTTTTTTATGTGCTGATCAAAAGCGTTATGATAGGCCTGTTGGCTAAAGTTTTTCTCAATTCCGGTGGATTCGAACGGTAAAGCATTGATACCATTGGTAATGGATTCGGCAACTTTCAGTACGCGATCCGGATCGTTTACAAACACATTTTGAAGTTGTTGCAAAACATCCAGCCACTGATGAGGAGGAAAGTAGGTGGCGGCATAAAACGGTCGCCCATCCGGTAGCGCCACTGCATTTAACGGCCAACCTCCTTGTCCGTTAATGATTTGCGCCGCATCCATATAAATCTGATCAATATCCGGACGTTCTTCTCTGTCCACTTTGATGCAGATAAAATGGTCGTTCATGTAAGCTGCAATTTTTTCGTCCGAGAATGCTTCATTAGCCATTACATGACACCAATGACAAGCCGCATAACCAATGCTAATCAGTATAGGCATGTTTCTTTCTCTGGCTTTGTTCAGCGCTTCTTCGTTCCATTCGTGCCAGTCCACCGGGTTGTCGGCGTGTTGTCGCAAGTATGGACTACTTGCCTGTGCTAATCTGTTTAGTTTTTTCATGCCGGTAAAACAATCTACAGGTCTTTTTAGTTTCTTTTCTATAAATGAAAAAAGTTATTGTCCGAGGATCAAATAGTTTTGAGGACTGCGGCTTTGGATGTTGAACTATAAAAATCATATTTAGGCTTAGTTGTGTATCGATGCAAATTTTAGACATCTGCTTTTTGCCTTCAGGTAGGTACTATTGTTTTTAATTTACTAAAAAACAGATACGGAATTTTTTGTTCTTTAAAAAAATCACTACATTTGTTCTTTAAATAATTAAGCACTTAACAACATAAAAATCATACTTATGAAATTCGTTGTATCAAGTACCGTTTTACTCAGCCATTTACAAGCCATAAGCAGGGTAATTAACAGTAAAAACTCTCTTCCTATTTTGGATAATTTTTTACTTGAACTTGAAGGTAAAACATTGACAATGACTGCTTCGGATATAGAAACTACATTGATAACCTCGATGGAAGTTGAAAATTCCGATGGAAATGGTAAGGTAGCTGTAGCTTCGCGTTTACTACTCGATACTTTGCGTGAATTTGCCGACCAGCCTCTTACATTTACAATTAATGACAGTAACCTGGCCATGGTGATTACATCAGCCAATGGTTCGTATAATTTTATCGGTCAGAATGGCGACGAATATCCACGATTGCCGCAGCTACAAGAGGATGCTCATTTAATGTCTTTGCCAGTGAATCAACTTTCAGCAGGAATTAGCAAAACTCTTTTTTGTACTGCCGATGACGAACTTCGACCTGTAATGAATGGTGTTTTTTTCGACATCATGAAAGACAATCTTACGCTGGTGGCTACTGATGCGCACAAGCTCGTACGATTTAAAACAACATATAATTCGGTTTCGTTTCAGGAAGAAGAGGAAAAATTAAGCTTTATCCTTCCTAAAAAGCCGGCCACTATGCTTAAAAACATTTTGCCAAAGGAAAATGGCGATGTTGATATTAAGTTCGACTCGAAAAATGCTTATTTTAAATTGTCGAATTATACAATGATTTGTCGGCAAGTGGAAGGAAGATTCCCTAATTATAACGGAGTTATCCCCAAATCGAATGCTTATAAAATTATAATCGACAGGGTGTCATTGCTCAATGCGTTGAAGCGTGTTTCTGTCTTCTCGAACCAGGCCAGTAACCTTGTGAAACTTGATTTTAGCGACAATATGATTCATATTTCGGCTCAGGACATCGATTTCTCGATATCGGCCGAAGAAACGATAAAATGTCAGTTCGAAGGAGCACCTATCAAAATAGGTTTTAAATCGGCTTTTCTTATCGAAATTCTTAGCAATATAAATGCTTCGGATGTAATTTTCGAACTCACTGATCCTTCCCGCGCCGGATTAATTCTTCCTTTCGAAAACGAGGCAAACGAAGAAATCCTGATGTTGCTGATGCCAATGCTTTTGAACGATTAATAGAATATAAAAAATATAAAAAAGGAAAAGAACAAAGATTTTAAAGTCTTTGTTCTTTTTTGTCATTACGGCTTCCGAAAAAAAATAACAAGAATGAAACTACAACTAAAAAACCCGATTGTTTTCTTCGATCTCGAAACCACGGGCACTAATATCGTATCAGATCGTATCGTTGAAATATCGTATCATAAAGTTTCGCCAAACGGACGCGAAGAAACTAAAACCATACGCATAAATCCCGAGATGCCTATTCCTAAGGGTTCTTCCGATATTCACGGAATCACAGATGCCGATGTGGCCGATTGTCCTACATTCAAAGCCGTGGCCAGGGAAATTGCCCGCGACATAGAAGGATGTGACCTTGCCGGTTATAATTCCAATAGGTTTGATATTCCTTTGTTGGCCGAAGAATTGATTCGTGCCGATGTTGATATCGACCTGATGAAACGCAAGTTCGTAGATGTACAGGTGATTTTTCATAAAATGGAAGCCCGCACCTTAAGTGCAGCTTATAAATTTTATTGCGAAAAAGACCTCGAAGGAGCACATGGCGCCGAAGCCGATACACTGGCTACTTACGAAGTGCTTATGGCTCAGTTGGATCGTTACCCTGAATTGAAAAACGACATCGAATTCCTTTCGAAATTTACAACTCAAAATAACAATGTGGACTTTGCCGGCAGGTTAATTTATAACGATAAAGGCGAAGAGCTAATTAATTTTGGCAAATACAAAGGTCAGAAAGTGACCGATGTGCTGAAAACCGACATGGGCTATTATGGTTGGATGATGAACAGTGATTTCCCGCTTCACACTAAAAAGGTGCTGACCAACATAAAGCTAAGGGATTTCAATAAATAAAAATGTATATGCTAATGTACAATGCAGGAATGAGCTTGAACCACAATAGATTTTTGTAAATCTGCGGGTTCAAGCTACAGTTCTGCTATGTAAATATACTGTTTCATGTTTTTTTTGTAAGTTTTTATCTGCAAAAACTATATTCTCATAATTACTTTGTTTTTTCTTAGCTCCATGTGGTTTTTGTTAATATAAGTATAAAGATATTAAATTAAGTTATTTGCTTTCGTTTGGGCTTAAAAGTCCCTAATTTATTACGATTTTGTTTATAAATAACTATTTTTGTAATTAATTTATTTTTAGTCGAACTTTTATTAGTGCCCGTTTTGTCTATACCTACCATATTTAATCTGCTAAATCACGTTTTGTGCTTATTGATGTAAATATCTGATCGATAAGTCGGATTTTTTTAAATCATTTCCAGAAAATAAAATTTAATCTGTATTTCTCTGTTTTTCAGAGAGGATAGCAATTAACTTAGGTCTTTTATGCAAAGATCTTATTTGTGTGTTAAAATAAAACAGTTGAATACGAACTCAATATAAAAAAATAATGTTTAGAAAATGTATCAAATTTAGTTTTACTTCTTTGCTGTTTTTTTTGTCTGTATGTAACTTAAGCGGACAAACAACGGCAGGAGGAAAGCTGGTAGGCTCCCAAAAACGTGCCGTTACAGGCACAGTTGTCGATGAAAGAAAAAGCCCTTTGCCAGGTGCTAATATCGTTGGAGAAGGGTCAAATGTGGCTACAATAACCGATATTGATGGCAAGTTTAGTTTTAACGTACCAACAGGCAAAGAAATAAAGTTAACCGTTTCTTTTGTTGGGATGAAAACCCGACAAGTAGTTTTAAAGGATGGCCAAAGTGAACTCAATATTCAGTTGGAACCTTCGGCAGTTGCCATGAAAGAAGTGATGGTAGTAGGTGCTTATGGAACTGTTCAGAAGAGGTTGGATATGGTAAGTTCAGCTTATCAGGTAAATGCCCAGAAGATAGAAACACTGCCAGTCGCTCGTATTGATAATCTTCTTGAAGGTTTGGTGCCGGGTTTAAAAATAGATGTAAACACAGATGCTGCAAGTAGCACGCGTTCACGTTTAAATACGCGCATAAGGGGTGAAGGCTCCATGTCGGCTTCCAACGAACCTCTTTGGATTGTTGATGGTACCCCCATTTATACCGGAGACCGAACTAATATGATTCCGGGTATGGAAACTTCTGTTAGTCCCCTTACTTATATAAATCCTGATGATATTGAAAGTTTCACGGTTTTAAAGGATGCAGCATCAACTTCTATTTATGGTGCAAACGGCGCTAATGGGGTGATACTTGTAACCACTAAAAAAGGGAAATCCGGGAAAATGGTTGCCAACCTTTCTCAACAGAACGGTGTATCGATGATTAATCAAAGTACAAAATTTAAGGTACTGAATGCAGAACAGTACCTTATGCTAGCTCGTGAGTCATATGTAAATTCAGGCCGCGATTTAAAATCCTTTCCATTTCAGGACAATGAGTTGAATTCTTATTCTACAACTGACACTGATTGGTCGAAAGTATATTACGACAAGGGGATGACTAATCAAACAAATCTTTCTTTGAGTGGGGGAACTGATACGACAAGATATTTCATATCAGGCTCATACTACAAAGGAAAATCTACTATAATTGGGAATTCGCAAGAGCGTTTTTCAGTGCGTGCTAATTTGGATGTTGCTTTGTCAAAAAGATTGAGTTTTAGATTTTATACCACAACATCGTACAACCTGAATGAGATATTTAATCCCGGTGATGATTATAATAAAATGTTGCCAATTTATTTTCCTTATAATGAGGATAGAAATAGCTTCAGATTGTATAATAATACGGTTTCTGAATTAGATGTAAACGGAAATCTTTTGTTGACAAAGTCAAAATTTTTTAATTCTCTGGCCGAAAGAGAAGAGAATGATTATAAACAACGTACTTTAGCTGCAAACTCTAATATAATACTGGATTACAACGTGATGAATGGACTTAAATGGACATCACAGTTTGGTGCTGATTTCCAAAGTGCTTATGAGGATCGTTATTCGGCTCGAACAAACTGGTCGGGGATGTCGCTCTCTACAGGTGAGCCCATTGGTTATTCGTCCCGAAATAATGCAAACTTTCTGGTGTGGACGCTGATAGAGCGATTAAACTACCAAAAGACTTTTGGCAAAAGCACTATTGGTGGTTTAATTGGTATGGAAGCCAGTTCAAAAGAAAATCGCTCATCGAGTGCTTCCGGTTCAGGTTTTGTTAATGATAAAGTCAAAGAGGTATCATATGCCATTGATCGAAGTGGATCCAGCAGCAGAGGTGCTACCCGTTCATTATCTTATTTTATACAAGGATCTTATTCTTATGCGAGAAAATACTATCTGAATGTAAATGGACGTCGCGATGGGGTATCTGGATTTGGCAAAAACTCTAAATGGGATAATAACTCTTCAATTGGGGTATCCTGGAATATTCATAATGAGGATTTTTTTAAAAATAAAGATATAAATGTTCTCAAGTTACAAGCCTCATTTGGTTCAAATGGTAACTCACGTATTGACTCACAGGAAGCACTTGGAATTTACTCATACAGTTCGAGTGTTAATTACATGGGACAATCTGGCGCTACAATGTCTGGAAGCCCAAATTACAAATTGAGTTGGGAAACCATATACACAACAAATGTGGGTTTGACACTTGAAATGTTCGATAGTAGAATAACACTTTTGCTTGAAGGTTATAGAAAGAAAACGGTTGATCTAATAAGCAAACTTGATGTTTCAAGAACCACCGGCGAAACACGCAGCTACAGAAACGAAGGCGAAATGTTGAACGAGGGAGTTGAGTTGACAGTCGATGCTTTAATTATAGATCGTAATGATTTTAAGTGGGATCTGAGTATAAATGCTTCCCACAATAAAAATAAACTTCTTGAACTATACAATGGAATTGAAAAAGTGATGGGTAACAATATCTGGAGAGAGGGTTATGACATTAATACACTTTATCTGATTCGTTGGGCAGGTGTTGATCCACGCGATGGATCTCCTTTGTGGTACGACGCCCGCGGTAACGTTACGAGAACTTACAGTGCCAACAACCGGGTGGCTTGGAAAAGTTCATCCCCTCAGCTTACTGGAGGTATTACTAATGTCTGCAAGTACCGTTCGTTTTCATTAAAGACACTTTTTTCTTATGTAATCGGCGGATACGCATTTAGCACATTTAATCGTGGTTTTTCTTCCGATGGTCTGAATATAGGTGCCGACAATCAATCTGTTAATCAGTTGGATCGTTGGCAAAAACCCGGCGATGTGGCGCTTTCTCCTAAGCCAATTTGGAATACATCTACAGGTTCGGTGATGAGTTCAACTCGTCATGTGTATAAAACCACACATATTCGTTTGAAGAATATTTCTTTGTCGTACAAATTTCAGGACGATATGATTAAGCCTTTAGGATTAAGTAGCCTTAATGTTCTTATGATTGCTGATAATATTGGTGTTTGGACTCCTTACGATAAATCATCGAGAAACTCGTATCGTCAATCAATGAGTGGATATCCGATGGAAACAACAGTATCGATAGGATGCAATTTGTCATTTTAATACAGAATAAATAGTTTAGAAATGAAAAAAGTAAAATATTTAAAAAAGTCACTCCTGATGTTGACGGTTTGTACATTGAATGCCTGTAGTGATTTTCTTGAAGTGGAAACGGTAGGTCGTGTCACTACGCCCAATTTTTATTCCGACATGGACGGTATGCGTGCAGGACTTGCAGGGATGTACAGTGAAATGTACAATTACTATAGCTCTGAGTTCTACAAATATCCCGAATTGGCAGGGAATATGGTTGATCTAAAAGCTGTTTCGCCAGGAGTCGAGATGGTGGACCAATATAATTTTACTTCCGATCCAGAACAGGAAGTTGGTGCTGTAAGTTATATCTGGAGGAAAGTTTTTGTGGCTATGGCAAATGTAAATAATTTGCTGTATTACCAACCCGATTTGTTAGCAAAATTCCCTGCTTATACAGAGGAGTTAAACCAAATAAAGGCACAAGCCTTATTTATGCGTGCACTTTGCCATTTCGACTTATGTCGCACTTATGCTCAGCCCTATAATTACACATCGGATGCTTCTCATCTCGGAGTTCCTGTCTTGCTCAAAACTCCCGGACCTGACGATAATGTTTCGCGATCAACAGTAAAAGAAGTGTACAATCAGATCATTAAAGATCTGCTGGAGTCGGAAAAGTTATTCGGTACAGCGCCAATGGTCGATGCTTATCATATCTCTAAAAAAGCGACACAAGCTTTACTGTCGAGAGTGTATTTGTATATGGGCGATTGGGATAATAGCATTAAGTATTCCACAGAAGTAATCAATACCAGTGAATTGGCTTATGCTAACGATTACCTTGCAATGTACAATAACCTTATAGAGGGAAAAGAAGCAATTTTTCGTTTGAATGGAAATCTGAAGTCGACCAAATTGGGTCAATTCTATTCCTCTTCTTCTCCGGTTGTACTTGCAGCCGATACGCTGATCAGCTTGTTTAAAGATACCACCGACATACGTTTTGGATTGTTTAAACGTGACAATTCAACTGTATCGAAATATCTTACGCTGAAATACAACATCCAGGTACCTTTTACAACTACAACAGAACGATACGATCCTTTTGTGTTGCGTGTGAGTGAAATGTACCTGAATCGTGCAGAGGCTAATTTAAATAAAAATGAATTGCAAAATGCAACAAACGATATAAAAGTAATCATTGCGCGTTCGTTGAAGAAAGCAGAAAACGATGTAGTTGTAAATTACGATAATAAAAGCGAACTTGCTCAGATAATTGATGCTGAACGGGTAAAAGAACTTTGTTTTGAAGGGCATAATTTTTTCGACATCACTCGTAGAAAACAAGATTTAGTAAGAGGTGCGACCACAAACTCGAATATTAAAACACTAACATATCCTAACGATTTGTTTGTTTTGCCAATTCCGCAAACTGAATTGAACGCCAATACCAATATGCAGGGTAATCCTACGGTAAATAATTAATTTTTAATGTTATAATAAAAAAATGAAACAAATTAAATATATAGTTCCGCTCCTGTTTGTGATTTTAAGCCTCGGTTCGTGCGGTTTAGATGAGAACGAGCCTTACGATCTGAAATTTATACATATCATGCTCGATGGAGCTTCGTCTACCACTGTAAATTATAAAGCTAAAACGATTGCTACCTATCCGGTGTATCTTAGCTCGGCCTCTTTTAACGAAAGTGTGGAGCTTACGTACGAAATTATTGTTGGCAATGGTTTAAAAGCCGGAGTGGATTTCAACTTAATAACAACAGGCAACACATTGGTTTTTTTACCCGGAATTTATGACATGCCTATTCGTGTTCAGTGGCTTCCAAATCCGATTGATCCAACGAAGGATAATACGTTGAGAATAAAATTAATAAGCAATAACAAGGGTTACAGTGTAGGGTTGCCGGGTCCTGACAAATTACAAAGCGAGTTTTTAATAACTAAAGTTCAATAATGCGAAAAACGATTAGATTAACAGTGTTCTTTATGCTGTTGCTGATCATTGCTCATGTTGATGCAGTTCCACTGGCTCAACACCATCATTTAAAGAAAGGTAAATTGAGCAATGGTATTACTTATTATATTTACCCCAATCAATACCCAAAAGGTGAGGCCGTTTACCGTTTGTTTATTAAATCGGGATCGGTGTTCGAAACCGATGAACAGCAGGGCTTAGCACATTTTCTGGAACATATGGCTTTTAATGGTACAAAAAATTTTCCGGGGAATATGTTGGTTCGTTTTTTAGAGTCGAAGGGCGCTAAATTCGGGAAGGACCTGAATGCACACACTTCGTTCAACGAAACAGTATATAAACTGAAACTCCCTTCTTCTGATACTCAACTGGTCGACTCTACACTTACCATTTTGGCCGATTGGGCAGATGGATTATTGCTCGATAGTACTGAAATTGAATCAGAAAGAGGTGTGATCCTTTCTGAATGGCTTTCGAAAACAGGCCCGGAGAAAGACCTAAGCAATGCCTTACTTATGGAGTTGCTGAATGGCTCGCGCTTCTCAAAAAGGATAGTTATAGGCGATACGGCAGTTATCCGAAACTTTGAACATGCAACATTGCGGAATTATTACGAAAAATGGTATCATCCGCAATTAATGGCTGTGGCTGTGGTGGGTGATGTAAATGTGTCTGAAATCGAAAAATTGATTCAACAAAAATTTGGAAGTATCAGTAATAGTCCAAAAGTAAAGGTGAAAAATTATGGAATTCCGAATTACAAAAAAAATGAGGCAAGGGTGATGATTCATCCTTCGTTGAAAAAAATCGAATTGTCGTTGATACAGCTTCTGCCTATGAATAAAGCTGTGCGTGATTCGAAAGATTATCCGGCTTACCTTGAAAGAACGTTACTGAACCGTTTGATGAAAACCCGTCTAAGCTCAAAATCTTTTAATAATACTTCGTACAATAATGGCAATGTGAGTATTTCCGATTTTCTGAACACAAAATCAGTATTTTTGGCTTCTGCCGAGCTGGTTCCCGGAAAAGTAAATGAAGGAATTGATTCGTTTATGACGCATTTCGAACAAATGTATCGATATGGTTTTCTTCCTGTTGAGATAAGTAAGATAAAAAAAACCTATCTTAGTCAGGTAGCGCGCCGTGCAAGTTCTACATCGCCAATTGCCTCACAAAGTATAATGGATGAGATTTACAGCGATTTTTATCGCGGAAATCTTATGATTACACCTCAGGCGGAATACGAACTGCTGAAAAAGTATATTGACAAAGTAGATTCTGCTCAACTTATCCGGTTGTTTCGGAAGTCATACCGACCTCAATCAATGCATTTTCAACTCTCGGCTTTCGAAAAAGCAAAAAATGAAATCCCCTCTGAGGATGCTTTAATAAGTAAGTTTAAGAAAATAACATCCGTACCGGTTCAACCTTATCGAAAGGAAATTAGTGTACCTGATAGTCTTCTTAAAGTCAGTCCTGTAGGTGGAAGAGTTCTGAGTGAGGATAGTATTCCTGAAATCAACGCATCTGTTTATAATCTGTCGAATGGTGTGAAGGTTATTTTTAAGAAATCAGTATCCGAGAAAGGACGAATATCTCTTTCTGCATTCCGAAAAGGAGGACTTTATGCATTAGACTCAGTAGATTATGCAAGTGGTATTTTTACGGGAAGTGTGATTTCGCTCAGTGGTGCAGGCGCATTTTCGCGCGATGCTTTGTCGCATTATCTTGCAGGTAACACTGCTTCGGTTCGTTTTTTGGTCGAAAAAACACGTTCAGGATTGGTGGGAGGTGCTCATGTGAATGATGCAGAAACGCTTTTCCAGTTGTTGTACCTCAAGTGGACAGAACCACGGCTTGACACCCTGGTTTTTGAGCAAACAAAAAAAATGTCGATTGATAATTATCTGACCAAGAACAAAACAGAACAAACAAAGTATTTCGAAGATATGGTTCAAATTCTGAAGAAGGAGGACTATAGTACCAAAGAATTGACTGACTCGGTGATCCGTAACGAAGTGAAAATGGAGAAAATACTACCTGTTTTCAACGAAAGTTTTGGTAAAGCTTCGGAGTATACATTTATTATAACATCCGATACTACTTTTGAGGCGCTCGAACCCTATGTAATGAAATACATTGGAGGTTTGCCATCAGGCAAACAAATGACAGCATATCAATATAGTGGAGGTGCGGTAAATACATCCAAAACCATATTTGAACGAAAAGCCGGAGATTCACCAAAGGCCTCAGTATCGCTTGTTTTTCAGCAAATAAAATTGCCGATTGAATTTGATATGTACAACCTTCAAAGCGAAATGCTTGCCAATGTGCTGAAGATGAAACTTACAAAGTCGCTTCGTGAGGAAATGGGTATGGTGTATAGTGTAGGTGTGAATTCCAGTGCCACAATTCGTCCCTCTGTGTTGTCGCGCAACAGCATATCATTCAGTTGTTTGCCAGAAAATGTTTCGCCTTTGATTCAAAAATCAAAAGAGATTATTCAGGATATGAAAACAAAACCTGAAGGATTTGAGTCGGAGCTGAGGGATGTAAAAGCGAATATGATCAAGGAAATGGAGCTAAATAAACAAAAAGATTCGTTTTGGAGTACTTATATCAGGAACTCGATATTTAACGATCAAACCAATTGGGATTTTGTAGCCAATTATGATGCTATTGTGAAGTCAATAACAGCCGATAGTCTGGTTGTTTTGCTTTCAAATAATTTTAATTTCGATAGTCTTATTCAATGTGTTTTATTCCCTAAAGAAAATCAAGAAAGTAAACCCGAAATAGAAGAACGGGGAACAAAAAATCAAAAATAAAATTTTAGTATTAATTTCAAATTTCAAAATTGTATGAAAAAAATGTATTTTATTTTGCTGGCTATTGCTGGCTTGTTTGTTGCCTGTAAGGGCGACGATCCGGAAGTGGTATATGAATCAAAGTTTATAAGTTTTGGTTTTTATGCTGAAGATAATAAAGGTGTGATTTTTCAGGACTATGTGGTTGATACTGTGAAAACCACTGCCATCACTATTAATTTACCGGATGAGATTGACAAATCGGCGCTGGTAGCACGTTTTACTACTTCCGACAACGATGTTGTAACTGTTGGAGCAGTAACTCAGGTTTCGAAAGTGACAGTAAATAATTTTATAGCACCAGTTGATTATATAGTATCAGAAGGTACAAGCAATGTAAAATATACTGTAACAGTTGGTAAAGCGCCGGCTTATGTTTGGTCTTCACTGCCTGCACTTAATACTGATTCGGCTATGTCGATGGTGATGAAAGTGAATGCAAACAATGGCTTACCATATTTCATGTACAAACAATCAAGAGCTACCAGTGCCGAGCAAAAGGCAGCCATGTTGAGATTTGAAAATAATGCATGGGTAAAAATGGGTGAAATATCCGAAGGGCAGATTGGTTCGTATTTTGACTTTACTTTCGCCAAGGATGGAAAACCTTATGTATCCTATCTTGATTATTTGGCTACAGTACCTCAGGCCAATTCGGTTAGCATGTACAATGGAACAACATGGGCCTATGTAGGTGGAAGCAAAGGGGTAACTACAAATAAAGTTACATACAATGCTCTGAGCTTTGCTCCCGGCGATAAATTAATGCTGTTCAGTACAATTGACAATACAACAGGTCCGTTAGCGCGTCGCGAACTGGGCGTTGCTACTTTTGCATCAAATGCATGGACAATAAACCAACCAATGCCGGGTCGTGCCTCATCGGATGTTACTTATCTTCAGCAAGCCCGCCTTGTGAACGATACACTTTATGTTGGTATTTTTAATGCTATTTCACCAAATTCTTACTCTTTATATCAATATGCCAATGGCGCATGGACAACCCTGCTCGACAAGTGGAAGGATGAGGCAGCTACTGCTTCGAGTGTCAGAGATTTTGATTTGGAGGTAGATGCAAAAGGTCAGATTTATATGGCTATCGTTGATAACAGCAGCGATGGAGCAACGCTAAAACAAAGAGTTGTACAATACAATAAGAAAACAAAAACTGTAAGCGGTGTTGGGTCACCAATTTCGGCAACAACAGGTGGGCTATTTAACTTCGATTTGGCTGTGTCTCCATTCGGAGTTCCTTATTTGATGTATCGTAACGAAAGTAAATACCCGGTTGTAAGTTATTTTGACGATGAGTCACAAGCATGGGTTGAATCTAAGGTGTTCGAAACCAGCGATGAACCATCAGACCTCAGTATCGGTTTTGCTCCTAACGGAGAAGCTTATGCAAGTTATTTGAAAAACAAAAAGTTTATAACTTACAAATTCTCAGCTCCTCAATAACTTTTTATGTCAGTTTTTATTTCAGGAAGATACCCGTATCGGTATCTTCCTGATTATTTTTCGCCCATGCAAAACGTTTTAAAATACATATTCCTTTTAGTGCTGATGTTTGGCACTTTTCAGGTTGCTGCAGCCAATGAAATAAATGTTTCAGGTTGCATTTATAATGATAAAAATGAAAATGGAATAAAAGATAAGTCAGAGTCGGGAATTAAGAATATTCCTGTGTCGGATGGAAGGCAAATTGTACTTACCAATTCAAAAGGGATTTATTCATTAAAAACAACTGTAGGAAATTCTGTTTTTCCCATTCTTCCTTCGGAGTACTCCTTTCCAGGTGGATATGATAATGTAGTTAATTCAAATTTCAAATACCTGTGCCTTGATGTTGATGCCGGAAATATAAATTTCAGTCTTGTGAAAAAGACCAAAAGTTCTTCCTTTAGCTTTGCAGCAGCGGGCGATATTCAGGTGGGTGATGAAGCAGAGATGAACTATGCTGCTCAGTCGATTGGCGTGGAGCTTGCTTCGAGCAATAATTATGATTTTCATCTTTTCCTTGGCGATTTGGTAAACGATAATCCACCTTTGTTACCTGTAATGAAAAACTTTCTTTCAAATTTCCAAAGCCCTACATGGACGGTGTATGGCAATCACGATCGTTTTGTATCCGATTCTACAACGACAGATCAGGCATATAATAAGGTGTTTGGCTCGTCAGTGTATGCCTTCAACAGAGGGCAGGTACATTTTATTGTGCTGAATAATATCACTCCAAAAGGACGAAAAGGATACGAGGGAAAACTAAGTGATGCTCAGTTTGAGTTTGTTGAAAACGACCTGAAACTTGTTCCCGATGGTTATTTAGTCGTTATTTCGCAACATATTCCACTCAGACACATAAGAAACGGGAAACGGCTCCTGGAGCTTCTGAATAATAGAAAGCATGTGCTTTTGCTTTCAGGCCATACGCATACTACAGAACGGTATTTTCATAAAACAAAGAACAGCGTTATACACGAGCTTGGAGTAGGTGCTTCCTGTGGAAATTGGTGGACAGGGGAGAAAAACGAATATGGAGTACCTCAGGCACTTATGCAATGTGGAAGTTTACCCAATTATTATGTTATTGATATAGATAAAAATAAGTATAACTTCCGCTATAAGGGAATTGGTCAGGATCCGGGTGCACAAATGGGGGTCTGGGTCGAACTTTCGGCCCAAGCAAAAACAATTGATGCTTCCGCAAATGATTCCATTCAAATTGTTTCGAATGTTTTTGGCGGTTCCGATAGTACTGAGGTTTCAGTTAGCCTAAATAATGCAAAACCGATAGCAATGACCAGGGTTAAAATGACGTCGCCAAATGTTAATAAGTTGATTGACATGAATAAAGCTAATGTTTATCCCACCCCCGGAAGCGTGCGAAATCCACTTAGGAAAAGCCCCTCACCACACATATGGGTGGTTAGTTTACCTCCTTTGAAAAGTGGGTTACATCAGCTTGAAATAACTGCATTCGATCGCTTCGGCCTGAATGTAAGCCAGAAGCAACAAATCTATGTTCCCTGAATAAAATTACTTCAACATGCTTTTGGAAGATATTCAAAAGCATGTTTTTCTTATTTATACAAACAAAGATAAGGTGTGTCTTCGGCGCATTTTACTCTGAATTTCACGTCTTTCGCCACCTCAAAACTTTCAAATTTTTTGTAAGTTTTCCATTCTGTTTCGCCGGGTTGTTGAACGGATAGTGCGCCCGAAATCACTGTCATTATTTCTACTGTAGCAGTGCCGAATTCGTATTCGCCGGCGGCCATTACACCCACTGTAGCAGTTCCTTCTGCCGATTCCAATCCGATAGAAACAACTTTCCCATCGAAATACTGATTTGTTTTAAACATTGTAATTGTTTTTTTATTTTATTATTTATGTTTTATTGGGGTCAACGATCTTTCTTTTCTGTAATGATGTTGTACAGTTCTTCTGCGTTTTTGGCAAAACTGGTGGCGCCGACTTCTTCTAATTCCCTGCGTGGGCGGAAACCCCAAAGTACGCCTGTGAAATCAACTTTAGCATTGTAGGCTGTTGCTACATCTACTCCTGAATCGCCTACAAAAAGCACATCCGGCTTCGATAATCCCTTACTTTCGATGATTTCATTTAAAATGGCCGGATTAGGTTTTACGGGATAGCCTTCTCGCTGTCCGAGTACGGCTGCAAACCGAATTTCGGGGAAAAACTTTCTGGCAAGCTCTACAGTGGTTGTGTGTATTTTGTTGGATGCCACCGCTAACTGAAAACCCTCGGCTGCCAACCGGCGCATCAAATCAGAAATTCCCGGGTAAGGTTTGGTAAATTCTTCGGCATGCTTGCTGTAATGTTTCACGAAATCAAATTTCAGCATCGTAACCATGTCCGCAGTGCGTTGGTTTTCGGGTAATGCTCTTTCCAGTAACTTATTTACGCCGTTACCTACGAAAAAATTATAGGCTTCCACCGGATGAGCGGGATAATGATGTTGCTCAAGCGCATAATTTACACTATTGGCTAAATCCTCTATGGTATCGAGCAATGTGCCGTCGAGGTCGAATATGATTAGTTTCTTCACTTTTGTTCTTACTTGTTTTTTCTGCAAAAGTATTAATAATTTTAAGTAGTGGCTATGCTTATGCCCGGAATATTTAGGAATATGAAAAAAAAACATCTATTTTATCGAAAATATTTGGTTTAAAGTTTTGTATTTCAAAAAAAAATTCTGAATCTTTGTGATATCATTTTAATATCATATTAATTTAAAAAATCATGAAAACAAAAGAAGAAATTTTTAATGGAGCAAAACTGGGAGGTATTCCTATGTTGCTTTTAAATTTGCTGTTTCTCATCGGTATTGTTCTGTTGTTTGTCTGGACAGTTAATGCCGGACTGTCGGTTGGATTAACTACCGCTATTATTATAGTTGATGTAGTGCTTTTTATTTTAAATTGTATTCTTTGGGGCGGCTTTATGCAAATAGAACCCAACGAGGCGCGCGTTATGATTTTTTTCGGCGAGTACGAAGGTACAGTAAAGGATAACGGTTTTTTCTGGGTGAATCCTTTCTACACTAAAAAGAAACTGACCTTGCGTGCCCGTAACCTGGATGCTGAGCCCATCAAGGTGAACGATAAAACCGGAAATCCGGTGATGATAGGTATGGTTGTGGTTTGGAAAGTAACCGATACTTACAAAGCTTCGTTCGACATTGATAATGCTTCGATGACCTCGACAGTTGCGGGAGCAGCGAATATCGATAATGTAGGTCAAAAAATGAAAGCCTACGAAAATTTCGTTAAAATTCAGTCTGATTCAGCGTTACGTTATGTGGCTGGTTTGTATGCTTATGATCATACAGGAACTGCAGATGAATCGGAACTGACTTTGCGCTCGGGAGGCGAGGATGTGAATACTATCCTTGAAGAACAGATCAACGAACGTTTGGTAATCGCCGGAATAGAAGTAGTGGAAGCACGACTTAATTACCTGGCTTATGCGCCCGAAATTGCAGCTGTTATGCTTCGCCGTCAACAGGCTGATGCCATCATTGCAGCACGCGAAAAAATAGTGGATGGAGCCGTTGGGATGGTTAAAATGGCTTTGAATAAACTTGCCGATGAGGGAATTGTTGATTTGGATGAAGACAAAAAAGCGGCTATGGTAAGTAACCTGCTTGTGGTGCTTTGTAGCGAAGAAAGTACTCAGCCGGTAGTAAACGCCGGAACTTTACATCAATAAAAGCACTTGTATTCTTCTCACCTCTATTTTTGATTTATATTTTGGCAAAGGAAACAAAAAATAAAAGCTTCGTGCTTCGTATTGATGCTGATACAATGGATGCTGTCGAAAAGTGGGCTGCGGATGAATTCCGCAGTACCAACGGGCAGATATTGTATATACTTGATCAGGCGCTGAAAAAAAGCGGACGAGTGTCCAAAACCAAAAAATCATCCTCCAGCGAATAACAAAAACGCTTCGATTTCAAAAAAAAACAGGTATTGCCTGTTTTTTTTTGTCCATCCTGTTTCCACTCTTCCTACCCTTTTAGTTTACAGCATAATAACGGATTTTGTAAGCGCTCTCCTCCAACTGTTAGATGTAATCTCAGCTTTCATAATGAAAAATATAAAAAGAGAATTATAAAAGAGAGCTTTTATCTCGGAATCATAATATTGTTTAAAAAGTATAAATAATATTCAGAATGTGTTGTAGAACATATTATTATGCGATTATAATTCAAAAACAAGTGTTTTCTTTACACTTGTTTTTAAGTTATGCCCTGCCACATAATTTAAAAGCAAAATACAACCATTCAATAAGTGTTTCTTCAGTAGCATAACTCATATGATATCAGAATTTTACAAAAACAGAGACAAGCATTATGTAGCAGTTGACTGTATAATCATGGGATTTCAGGAAAACGAATTAAATATCATGATTGCCAAACGACCATTTGAACCGATGAAGGGTGGTTGGTCGTTGATGGGTGGTTTTGTGAATGAGTTTGAAAGTGTGAATGAAGCAGCCAAAAGAGTAGTGAATGAGTTTACAGGTATCGACGATATTTACATGGAACAAGTGGGTGCTTACGGTGAAGTGGAGCGCGATTTGGAACGTGTAATCTCAATTGCTTATTACGCTTTGGTCGATTTTGAGAAGTTTGATACGTCTATAGCCCGTAAATACGATGCCCGATGGGTGAAATTTTCCCGTCTCCCCGAACTGATTTTTGACCATACCCTGATGGTAAGAGATACATTAAAATTATTGCAACGCAGAGCTGCTGTAAAACCAATAGGATTTAATTTGCTGGGAGATCAGTTCACATTGCCGGCTTTACAAAGTTTGTACGAAGCTATTTATCAGGAATCTATTGATAAACGGAACTTCAGGAAAAAGATATTAAGCATGGATGTGTTGGAAAAACTGGATGAAAAAGACAAAAGTTCCTCTAAAAGAGGAGCATTCTACTATCAGTTCAATAAGGATAAATACGACCAGTTAATTCAACAGGGACTTCATTTTTCTCTTTAAATATTTTATATTTTTTTGATTTTAAAGAGATAAGAGGCAATACATAGTGGCGTAAAATAGAAATAACAGCAAACAAAACAGTAAATAAATTTATGTTAGAAGCTTTAAAAGAAGAGGTATTCAAAGCAAACCTGGATTTGGTAAAGCACGGCCTTGTAATTTTCACATGGGGAAATGTGAGTGCCATTGATCGCAGTACCGGTTTGGTAGTGATCAAGCCTTCGGGCGTATCGTACGAAGCCATGAAGGCCGAAGATATGGTAGTAGTGGATTTGGATGGAAAAGTGGTGGAAGGAAAGCTAAAACCATCGTCGGATACAGCCAGTCATCTTGTGTTTTACAAAGCATTTCCAAATATTGGAGGTGTTGTACATACGCACTCAACTTATGCAACAGCCTGGGCGCAGGCAGGATGCGATATCCCGAACATCGGCACCACACATTCCGATTATTTTAGTGCAGCCATTCCTTGTACGCGTGATATGACGCAGGTCGAAGTGGAAGGTGAATATGAATTGGAAACCGGAAATGTAGTGGTTGAGAGATTCGAAGGATTAAATCCTGATTTTATTCCGGGAGTTCTGGTGAAAAATCATGGCCCATTCTCGTGGGGAAAAGATGCGCATGATGCTGTGCATAATGCAGTGGTAATGGAGCAGGTGGCCAAAATGGCTTATATTGCCTTTGGCGTCAATCCAAATTTAACAATGAATGATCATTTAACAAAAAAACATTTTTATCGTAAACATGGACCAGATGCCTATTACGGTCAATAATCATATTTTCTGATGCCTCCATTGGAGATATTTAAAAAATTCTCTTTCGATAATACTTTAATATTAAAAAGAAAAACACAATGAAGAAATTACTTTTAGCAACATTTTTGATAGGGTTTGCTGCATTGAATGCACAAACGTCGACTACGAAAATCACTATTCATGCCGATCAGGGCAAAAATGTAATCAATAAGGAAATTTATGGTCAGTTTGCCGAACATTTGGGAACCTGTATCTACGAAGGTATCTGGGTGGGCGAAAACTCTCCGATTCCAAATACAAAAGGATATCGTAATGATGTGTTGAATGCACTCAAACAATTGAAAATTCCTGTGTTGCGCTGGCCGGGCGGATGCTTTGCCGATGAATATCACTGGATGGATGGCATTGGTCCAAAAGAAAAACGCGCTAAAATTGTGAACAACAATTGGGGTGGAGTAATAGAAGACAATAGTTTTGGTACGAACGAATTTTTCAACCTCTGCGAATTACTTGAAACCGAACCTTACCTAAGCGGAAATGTAGGTAGTGGTACTGTTGAGGAATTAGCTAAATGGGTAGAGTATATTACCTCGGCCGGTGATAGTCCAATGGCAAGATTGCGCCGTCAGAACGGGCGTGAAAAACCATGGAAATTAAAATACCTTGGTGTTGGCAACGAAAGCTGGGGTTGCGGTGGAAGTATGACGCCTGAATATTACTCAGATCTTTATCGTCGATATTCAACCTATTGTCGTGATTATGATGGCAATAAACTTTTCAAAATTGGAAGCGGTGCCAGCGACTACGATTATAATTGGACTGAAGTTTTGATGAAAAATGTAGGTGATCGTATGCAAGGTGTTTCGTTGCATTATTACACAGTGAAAGGTTGGACAGGAAGCAAGGGTTCGGCAACTCAATTCAGCAAAGATGAGTTTTTATGGACAATGGATAAATGTCTTGAAATAGAAGATGTTGTTAAAAAACACATTGCTATTATGGACAAATACGATCCGAATAACAAAGTGGCTTTGATGGTGGACGAATGGGGAACATGGTGGGATCAGGAACCGGGGTCAACTTCAGCTCTTTATCAGCAAAATACCATGCGCGATGCGTTTGTGGCAGCTCTGACTTTAAATATTTTCAACAAGTACACAGAACGGGTGAAAATGACAAACATTGCTCAGGTAGTAAATGTGTTGCAGGCTATGATTCTGACAAACGGATCAAAAATGGTGTTGACGCCCACTTATCATGTATTCGAAATGTACAAAGTACATATGGATGCTATTAATTTACCTATCGATTTACAGTGTGATTCATTGGTGGCAAACAACAGAAAATTTGCAGCTGTAAGTGTTTCAGCATCTAAAAATTCAAAAGGCCAAATCAATGTAACACTTGCAAATGTTGATCCTGACAAAGAGCAAACAATTGAAATTGATTTAGGTAATACAAAAGTTTCGAAAGTAGCAGGAAGAATACTGACAGCTAAAACCACTGATGCACATAATACTTTCGATAACCCGAATGTAGTAGCTCCTGCAGTTTTCAAAAATGCTAAAGTTACCAAGAAAGGTTTGTCTGTAACTGTTCCTGCAAAGGCAATTATTTCATTGGAATTATTGTAGTTACAAGGTTTTAGTTGCTGGTTATAAGTCGGTTTTCTGAATTTTTATTCGGAATCTGCAACTAAAATTTTTCAGTTCACTTATTATTGAATATTTAAAATTAACAAATAAAATAGAAAGATCATGGATTATAAAAATTTAGAAGTATGGTTCATTACCGGAGCCCAATTGCTTTATGGTGGTGATGCAGTTGTAAAAGTAGACGCACACTCAAACGAAATGGTAGCAGGATTAAACGCCTCAGGCAATCTTCCTGTAAAAGTTGTTTATAAAGGAACAGCAAATTCTTCTTCAGAAATATCTGAAATTATGCGTGCAGCTAACGGCGACACTAAATGTGTTGGTATGATTACCTGGATGCACACTTTCTCTCCTGCAAAAATGTGGATTCACGGTTTGATGGATTACAAAAAACCATTGTTGCACCTTCATACTCAATTTAACGAGCAAATTCCCTGGTCGGAAATTGATATGGATTATATGAACCTGAACCAATCAGCTCACGGTGACCGCGAATTCGGTTTTATCACAGCTCGTTTGCGCAAACCACGCAAAGTAGTAGTTGGTTTCTGGAAAGATAAATCAACGCACGATAAAATCTCAGGTTGGATGCGCGTTTGTGCTGCATGGGCCGATGCTCAGGGCATGCAAATTATCCGTTTCGGTGATAACATGAACAATGTGGCTGTAACCGACGGTGACAAAGTAGAAGCAGAAATCCGTTTGGGTTACCACGTGGATAATGCTCCTATCGCTAAATTAGTACCTTACGTTGAAGCTGTTACCGAGGCTGAAATTGACGCATTGGTTGCTGAATACGAAAAGCTATACGATTTTGCCGATGACTGTAAGAAAGGTGCTGAAAAACACATTTCTGTACGTCAGGCAGCTGCTCAGGAAATTGGCCTTCGTCGTTTCTTACAGGAAAAAAATGCCACTGCTTTCACTACCAGCTTCAACGAATTGGAAGGTATGTCTCAATTAATGGGATTTGCTTCTCAACGTTTGATGGCCGAAGGTTTTGGATTCGGTGCCGAAGGTGACTGGAAAACTGCTGCTCTTACCCGTACTATGTGGGTTATGGCTCAGGGATTACCTGGTGGTTGTTCATTCCTGGAAGATTATGTATTGAACTTTGATGGTGCAAATAGCTCTATTCTTCAGTCGCATATGTTGGAAATCAACCCTGAAATTGCAAAAGCAAAACCGCGTATCGAAGTTCACTTCTTAGGAATTGGTGATGCAGGTGTTTGTGCACGTTTGGTATTCCAGGCACACGAAGGTGACGGAGTTGCAGCAACAATTGTTGACATGGGAAATCGTTTCCGCATGATTGTAAACGAAGTGAAAGTGATTGAACCTAAGGCATTGCCTAAATTACCTGTAGCTTGTGCATTGTGGATACCACAACCAAACCTCGAAGTAGGTGCAGGTGCGTGGATAATAGCAGGTGGTACTCACCACTCAAGCTTCTCTTTCTCTATCACTACCGAGATGTTGGAAGACTATGCAGAAATCGCTGATTTGGAAATGTTGATTATCGACAAAGATACCAACATTCGTCAGTTCAAACAAGATATTCGTAACAACGAAGTGTATTACATGTTGAATAAAGCATTGAGATAAACATAGTCTCAAGTCTAAGGTCTCAAGTCAAAAGTCTTTGCCACAAACAAAGACTTTTGACCATTGACCATTGACCATTGACAAAAAATAAATATATGAAATACGTAATAGGTTTAGATTATGGAAGCGATTCTTGTCGTGCAGTTGTTGTAAACGCAGCCACAGGTGAGGAAATGGCTTCAGCAGTAAAATACTATCCACGTTGGATGGAAGGAAAATACTGTGTTCCAACAGCCAATCAATATCGTCAGCACCCGCTTGATTATATTGAAGGATTGGAATATACGGTAAAAACTGCCTTGTCGAAATGCCCTGCCGGAACTGCTGAAAAAGTAGTTGGTATTGCGTTCGACACCACTGGAAGTACTCCGGTGTTTACCGACAAAAACGGTACACCGCTTTCATTATTACCTGAATTTGCGGAAAATCCAAATGCCATGTTCGTTTTGTGGAAAGACCACACTGCGATCAAAGAAGCTCAGGAAATTAATGACTTAGCATCGAAATGGGACATCGACTATACTTCTTATGAAGGAGGTATCTATTCTTCGGAATGGTTTTGGGCAAAAGCGTTGCACGTGCTTCGTGTTGATGAAAAAGTACGCAATGCTGCTTATTCTATCGTAGAACATTGCGACTGGTTGCCGGGCTTGATTACCGACAAAACAGATCCATCTATCATTTGCCGTAGCCGTTGTGCTTCGGGTCACAAAGCTATGTGGTTGGAAAAATGGGGCGGATTACCTTCAGAACAATTCCTGACAGCGCTTGATCCGTTATTAGCAGGTTACAGACAACGTCTTTACACAGACACTTGTCCTAGTGACAAAAAAGTAGGAAATTTGACAGAAGAATGGGCAGGTCGTTTAGGATTGACTACCAATGTAGCCGTTGCTGTTGGTGCATTCGACTGCCATATGGGTGCTGTAGGTGCCGAAGTTAAACCGGGTGCACTAGTACGCGTTATCGGAACTTCTACCTGCGACATTATGGTTTCGAGCTACGAAGAAATGGGTCATAAACTTATTCCGGGTATTTGCGGACAAGTTGATGGTTCGGTTATCCCGGGTATGATTGGACTGGAAGCAGGACAATCGGCTTTTGGTGATGTTTATGCATGGTTCAAACAAGTTTTGGCATGGCCAATTGAGAATATCTTGGCTAAAAGCACCTTGATTGATGCTGAAACCAAACAAAAACTGATCGAAGAATCGTTGGATCAAATTATTCCCGCACTTTCTATCGAAGCAGCAAAAGTTCCGGTTTCGGAATCTACCGTTTTAGCTACCGACTGGATGAATGGTCGTCGTACTCCTGACGCTAATCAAATGGTAAAAGGCACCATCACCGGAATAAACTTAGGAAGCTCTGCTCCGCTTATTTTCCGTGCATTGGTCGAAGCTACCGCTTACGGTTCGAAAGCCATTGTTGATCGTTTTATCGAAAATGGTATTGAGATTAAAGAAATCATCGGTATCGGTGGTATTGCTTTAAAATCACCTTTCGTAATGCAAACGTTGGCCGATGTATTGAACATGCCTATTAAAGTGGCGAAAGCTGAACAAGCTTGTGCGTTTGGAACTTCTATGTTTGCAGCTGTTGTGGCAGGTGTTTACGACAAAGTAGAAGATGCTCAGGCAGCTATGGGTATGGGATTTGCATCTGAATACTTCCCTAACAAAGAAAATGTAGAATTGTACAAGGAATTGTATAAAAACTATATAAAACTGGGAGAATTCACCGAAAAAGAATTATTTAGCTAATAATAAAAACGTCCTCTTGTCCCTGAAAACTAAACAGGTTTCTTCGGGGGGAGGACGTTTCAACCTTTTATCAATAAAAATGTAAGAATATGAAAAAGAAACTATTAAGCTTTTCATTCATTATGCTTGTTATTTTCGGATGCAAAAGCAATGATGAAAAAACACTTTCGGGTTTGGATAAAGCCAATTTTCAGACAGAGGTAAATGGTGATTCAACCAATTTGTATGTACTTAAAAATGCAGCTGGCGCTGAAGTTTGCCTTACTAACTATGGCGGACGCATCGTTTCTGTTATGGTTCCTGACAAAGCCGGAAAAATGCAGGATGTGGTGCTCGGATTCGACAGTGTAGCCGATTACATCAATGTGCCAAGTGATTTTGGAGCTACTATCGGACGTTATGCGAATCGTATCAACCAGGGTAGAATTATTATCGATGGAGATACTATTCAGCTGCCTAAGAATAACTTCGGTCATTGCCTGCATGGCGGACCAAAAGGATGGCAGTATCAGGTTTTCCAAACTGTAAATCAGATCGATGCTACTACTATTGAAATGACACGTTTCTCACCGGATGGAGATCAAAACTTCCCCGGTAACGTAACTGCCAAAGTAACTTTCAAACTTACTGAAGATAACGCCATCGACATTAGTTTCGAAGCTACTACCGACCAAAAAACGGTGATTAATATGTGCAATCACTCTTATTTCAACCTCTCGGGTGATGCTAACAACCTTATTACAGACAACTTGCTCTATGTGAATGCTGATAGATATACTCCTGTAGACAGAACATACATGACTACCGGTGCCATCGATTCAGTGAATAATACGCCAATGGATTTTCGCACAATGAAACCCATCGGACAAGATATTGATAAATTTGATTTTCAACAATTGAAATTTGGAAATGGATACGACCATAACTGGGTGCTAAATACAGCGGGTGACCTTACAAAACTGGCCGCTAAAGTGAGTTCTCCGGTGAGTGGTATTGCTCTCGAGGTTTACACCAATGAGCCTGGTATTCAGGTGTACAGCGGAAACTTTCTGGATGGAAAGACTAAGGGAAAAAAAGGAATCGTTTATAAAAAACGTTCGGGTGTTTGTCTCGAAACTCAACACTATCCTGATAGCCCAAACAAACCGGATTGGCCTTCGGTAATTCTTGAGCCGGGTAAAGTCTACAACAGCAGATGCATCTACAAATTTGTAGTTGAAAAATAATGTCAAAACAAAAAATATTTAAATTATGAATTGGAATTCTCAAGAGTTTATTTGGCTCGACTGGTTGATTATTGTAGTTGGAATTTTGGCAGTAACGTGGGCCGTATGGCGTTCGGTACAAAAAGACAAGCGCTTGCAACAAGGTGCCAACAGCGAAGACTATCTTTTCGGTAAAGGTGAGCCATGGTATATTATTGGAGCGGCTATCTTTGCGGCTAATATTGGTTCCGAGCATCTTGTTGGTCTTGCCGGTACGGGTGCAAAGGCAGGTGTAGGTATGGCGCATTGGGAAATGCAGGGCTGGATGATCCTTATTCTGGGATGGCTTTTTGTGCCATTTTATCAGCTTATGAACAATAAGTTAGGTAAAATTATTACAATGCCCGACTTTCTTAAAAACCGTTACACACCTCGTACAGGTTCATGGTTGTCGATTATCACACTGATAGCTTATGTGTTAACCAAAGTAAGTGTAACTGCATTTACAGGTGGTATATTTATGGAAAGTCTTTTGGGCTTGCCTTTCTGGTATGGTGCCATTGGCTTGATCGTATTAACAGGTATATTCACTGTTTTGGGCGGAATGAAAGGCGTAATGACTTTGTCGGCTATTCAGACTCCTATTCTTATCATTGGTTCGTTCCTTGTGCTTTTCTTAGGATTATCGGCGCTTGGGGGCGGCAGTATTGGCGATGGCTGGACTGCTATGATTGAATACTCTAAAACCCTGAATGTAGGAGCCGATGGTGTTGCCTACGGTACAAACCATATGTTCCACTTAGAAACCGGTGACCCGCTTTACGATGATTATCCGGGCTTCTGGGTATTTATCGGCGCTTCAATTATCGGTTTTTGGTATTGGGCTACCGATCAACATATTGTTCAACGTGTACTCGGACAAACTAAAGGAGAATCGAACGTTGTAGTAATGAAACGTGCGCGCAGAGGAACTATCGCTGCCGGTTATTTCAAATTGCTGCCTGTGTTTATGTTCCTGATTCCCGGTATGGTGGCTGCGGCATTGGCAGCGCGTCCCGATAGTGGTTTTACATTGGACAACCCGGATACCGCTTTTGGCGCCATGGTTAAGTTTGTGTTACCCGCCGGTGTGAAAGGAATTGTTACAATTGGTTTTATTTCGGCTCTTGTAGCTTCGTTGGCTGCATTTTTCAACTCTTGTGCTACTTTGTTTACTGAGGACTTTTATAAACCAATGTTCAAAGGAAAGAGCGAGGACACCTACGTTTTGGTAGGCCGAATTGCAACTGTTGTGGTAGTTGTACTTGGTATTGTATGGATACCTGTAATGATGAGTCTTGGTAGTCTTTATTCTTACCTGCAAGGTATCCAATCGCTGCTTGCACCTGCAATGGTAGCCGTATTCGTAATGGGTATTTTCTCTAAAAAGATTACACCCAAGTCTGGAGAGGCTGGTTTGATCGTAGGTTTTCTCATTGGGATGGTACGCTTGCTCACCAATATCTTCACAAATACAGGTAAAGATATAATGACTGGTTGGGGTTGGGAATCCACCGCCTGGTTCTGGCAAACCAACTGGCTCATCTTTGAAATATGGTTGCTTGTGTTTATCATGTTGTTTATGGTGTTGGTGTCATTCTTTACTAAGAAACCAACCGCTCAACAGGTTGAATTTATCACCTTTACCGGCGATTATAAGGCAATGATAAGAAATAGCTGGAACAAATGGGATGTTATTGCCTCTTTAGGCGTAGTAATTCTGTGTGCTTTGTTCTATTGGTATTTCTGGTAATAAGTGTTATATGTGAATAGTGAAAAAAAGGCTGATGAAGAAAATTTCATCAGCCTTTTTTTTGTAAATGTATTTTAAATATTAAATGCAAGTTTAATTCCCTGTATCAGCATATTAGCGCCTAACACACCAATGATTATACCCATTATTTTTCCGATAATCACAAAGTTTTTGTCGCCCACTATCCTCACAATGTAACTGCTGTAGATAAACGAAAGGTAGGTAAGCAGAACAATGACTCCGAAAATAACAATGGTGGTAAGCAGCATAAAAACGCTTACGTTTACAACGAAGTTCATGGCGGTTACAATGGTTCCGGGACCGGCAAGGATAGGGATGGCCAGCGGAGAAATGGCTATGCTCTCGTCGAATGTAGCCGAGGGATCGAGTACCGAAGCAGGTTTTTTGGTTTGCAGCATATCGAACCCGATGTAAAAAATCAGGATACCACCAAAAACCTTAAACGCAGGAATCGTCAGGCCGAATACCTGAAAAATGTACTGACCAATCAGGATAAATGCCAAAACAATAAGAAAGGCAACTATTGTAGACGTTTTAGCAACTTCTCTTTTCTTTTTTTCTCCTTGTCCCTCTGTCAGCTTCACGAAGATAGGGATATTTACAATTGGATTCATAATGGCAAAAAACGCCATAAAAACGGTGAGGATATAGCTCCAGAGTTGCTCCATGTTTAAGTTTTAAAATTGGGTTGTATAAGATGTCAGTTATTTCAGTTTGACTTGTTTCTGAAACACAAAGATATGTATTTCGGGTGGATAATTGGTTTTGCAGCTGCGCTCATTTGAAAACCTGCACTTTTAATGCCTTGTTTTTCCTTAGGTTATTTTGCAGGGTGGAAGCTTTCGGAAGAGGCTGAAAGCCGGAAATTGTTTCCGCTAAAAACCTTCAGACTACCACTTCTTTTGCCTGCTTGTGGCCGAAAGCACAACAACTGTTGTGATATAAATGGGATAAATGAATGAAAGCGACAGCAATAGTTGTGGTGAAAGCTGAAGAGAGAAAAAGTCTTTTATCTTCATGCAGAAAATAAAATCGATCAACAGTTTGATGCAAAAAACGGCCAGGAAGCCTATAAAGTATTGAACAGAGAGAAAAGAAAGGAAAAGAAGGGCTAATTGAATGACCGAAATCCCGAAAACAGCAAGCGCCGTCAGGATTAAATGAAAGTCGGTATAAGCCGGTGCTTTTGATGTCCAGCGCATGCGTTGTCGTACAAAAGATTTTAAACTGCCGGCTGCTAATGTAGTCACCATTGCTTTTTCCGATTTCAGAAAACGAATGGTTCCCCTGCGTTTTTTAATGCTGAGCAACAGAAATACATCATCGCCTGAAATTTGTTCCTCGTGTAAATCGGTCTGACTTTCGAGCCAGGCCTTTTTTGTAAACGCAAGATTAGCACCGTTGCACATAACAGGCATTCCGGCACCTGCTGCTCCCGCGCCCGATGCCACAAGGGTGACAAACTCAAGTTGCTGCAATTTCCCCCAAAAATCGCTGGGTGTTGATGTGTTTACCGGTCCTATGAGCAGGTCGGAGGGATGTTTATGCATGAAATTGCCAATGGTTGCTATCCATTCAGGATGAGGCCTGCAATCGGCATCGGTAGTAACAATCAGTTCGCTGGTGGCGGCCCGAATGCCTGCTTTCAGTGCATGTTTTTTTCCATTTTCTCTGCATTCAACGATAATGATTTTGTTGAAACAGCTTTTGGCTGCCTCCATTACTACGGAAGTATCGTCGCTGGAATTATTGTTTACCAATACCAACTCAAAGTCCTTATTGCTTTGATTCTGCAACGCAAGCAAAAGGGCAGGCAGATGCAGCACTTCGTTTTTACAGGCTGCAACAACCGAGAGCCGGAGGGATGGCATGCTTTCTAGCTCAGCAGTAAATTGGGGTGTTTTGTCCCATCCTTTTGCAAAAATAAGAATGAGTATTGCGTAAATCAGCGCAACGAACAATGAAATGCAAATAAAGAGCATGGGCTTTTAAAACAAATAGTTCAAGCCTATGTACATTCCTGAATTGCCATCCTGCTTGTTGAACGCCTTGCCATAATCGGCTGAGATAACGAAATTTTCGTTCCAGCCAATTTTTAAACCTATACCTGCGGCCGAATGAAATTTACCCGACTCGTAATTGCTAAAATAGGTCGCCCGGTCGGTTGCCGAAACAGCCGATAAGTCCATTTCGATAGGTTGCAGCACAAGTCCAGAATCGAAAAACACATTGGTGCCCAGGTAGAAGTTTTGTTTCAGCCATTCGAAGCGCAGGAACTTATAGCGGAATTCGAAATTGCCAAAACCCACTGCGTCGCCCACTACCCGATTGCGCAGAATGCCACGTA
>Ga0209373_10000429_pt1 | contig 70344 bp, 65 predicted proteins | sample Higcelweek5metaG_FD_187173 | JGI IMG/M metagenome (GOLD analysis project Ga0209373, IMG submission 187173) | Freshwater pond sediment microbial communities from the University of Edinburgh, under environmental carbon perturbations - High... | ecosystem: Environmental > Aquatic > Freshwater >...
ATGGTGCATCCTCCAAAAGGATTGCCATTTCAATATTCTGCTCCTTTAAGCTGTCAAGAAAAAAGTAGTAGTCTCCAGAATTCATTACATTTATTTCATTTTCTCTACAATAACTTGCCAGATTATTAGCCACAATAAAGAGCGTGTCTTTTGCTCCCTCTTCCGAATTATTTTTCGTAATATACAGAGATGTTGTGCTGATAATCCCAACTGACAATATCAATGGTATTAATGAAAGTGTCATTAACATAGTAAATAAACTAAATTTGAACTGCTTATTCTTCACTTGTTTATTCTTCACTTGCTTATCCTTAATTTGTTTATTCTTTATTTGCTTATTCTTCATTCATTAATCCTTTCCTTACTAAACTAAGCCCTATCCAGAAGAGTAATAAGATGTGACCACCAAAGACCATTCTTTTGATAATCTTATACTATCGCGATTTTGTCAATAAATCCATTCATATACATCGTCTAAAAGTTTGATTTCTTATCTGCTTTTCACGAATAGTTGATTTTAATATGAAAAAAGTTTGTTTTTCTACTACGTATTTTTTCTACGTTTTTCATCGCGTTTTATCACTGCTCTCGCGTGTATGTTCCAAGGATACTTCCTTCCTGTATGACATGTCCTTCCATTGCCTTTAGTAAATCTCCTTTCCTTGCACTGGTGTCTAGTTCTAACTCGCAATCCAGTGTATAGACACGAAATACATATCTATGCATACTCTTGATGAAAAACGGCTGTTTGGGTCCACGGTATCTATTCCTTCCCCACCCACTTCCCTGTTTTGCATCTCCTAGCGAAGTGACCGTTGCTCCATAAGGAATGTTTTCCGGAATATCAGCCATCGCAGGTATGTTCCAGATAACCCAATGATTATATGCTCCAATGATGGGTATATCCAAATCATCCATGATAATCGCAATCGATACAGCATCCTCACTTATACTTTCCAAATGAAATGCAGGCGATATATCCTCTCCAAATCCTGTGTGTTGTTTTGGTATCTGCCCATTCTGTTCAAAAGAACTGCTGATTACGTCAAGTGTTTCATATCCATTTCTCATATCCATTTCTTCCTTTTCTTCCTTTTTTATACCTTTTAGTAATAGTAACAACACAATAACTAAAAGAATAACTACCAAAAGACGTTTTTTTGTTTTCTGAAGTATATTCATTTATTCATCTCCCTTATATTTCTAATATTCTCGCTATATTATCTCCCAAAATGGCACTCGCAATTTGTGATGAATCTGCACATTTAAGAATTGCCTGTTTTGACAGCTCTAAATCACCAAATGGGCAATCCACTCCAAAAACACATTTTTCCGGAAGCTCATTTATAATAGTACGTAACACAAATGTTGAATAATACGCTGAAGTATCGAGGTACAAATTCGGAATTTCAGTTGCAAGATCCATGGCTGTCATCCAATTAGTCCCCCCCAAATGCCCAAATATAACTGGAATCTCTGGATTTTTTTCTGCAATAGCCGCTGTTTCGAGAATATCCTTTGCTGTATAAGGATTAAAAGTATGTATCCATATCGGCATTCTCTTAATATCACGGATAGCCTGAAAAATATTTTCCAGCAGATGCGCTTGTCCAATACCTAGCGCAAACTCTCCAATCCCTGCCAGATTATTCTTTATTATATTACTTTCTATATACTGTTTTGTATCATTAAGACTAAGACCAACGGGAACTGCCCCAAATCCTACATATCGCTTTGGATATTGATTGATTACATTTACCAGTTCATGAACAGATGCCTCTCTGGCTTCCAGCATAGAACCTTTCTTACCTTCAAGTAAATCACTTAAATACTTCATTTTTTCTTTTAATTCCTGCGTGTTTTCGGCTAATTCAGGATGAAATGTGGTCGAAAACAGGATTGTCTTATCAATACCAGCACGATCCATCTGTTGAATATGTTCCTCCACTGGTAACGTAACATGTGAATGTCCATCAATAATCATAACACTACTCCTCTCAACTCTGTTGCATTTTTCTTTTAGCTTCATTATAATGAAGGTAGATTAAAAAGATAGTATGCACATTTTAGTAGTATACTTACCAAAAGGAGAGTGTTCATGTCTGAAAAAATATGTTTTGTAACAAGCAAAGAGCCTTTTGAATATACGCTTTCCATTATTAGTGGCAAATGGAAGCTGAAAATTGTCTATTTATTAGCCTGCATGAAAATAGTACGATATAATGCCCTGAAACGAAATATTGATGGAATTACCCATAAAATGTTAAGCATGCAGCTAAAAGAATTAGAGCAGGATGGTATTATTGTACGAGAAGAATTTCCACAAATTCCCCCCAAAGTCGAATATTCCCTGTCTCCAAAGGGGCTTAGTCTGATCCCCCTCGTTTTATCTATGTGTGAATGGGGCAAAGACAATTGCCCTCTCTAATAATTAGTCTATTTTGCAGTGCTCTTTCTATATTTTTTTTTGCATACACAGTGACTCGGGCATATCGGCATATTGTCCATAATTCGGGATGTTTTTATAGCCATGCTTCCTGTATAATTCACAGGCTGTTTCCAGCAATTCACCTGTTTCTAATATGGCATACCTGTATCCTGCAATCTTTGCATCCGCTTCTATTCGTCGCAACAGTTCTCTGCCAATTCCGAAACCACGGTATGATTTCTCGACATAAAATCGTTTTAGTTCCACTTTCTCATCATCATAAAATTTATATGCTCCACAAGCTATTGCTTCATTATCTTTATACACAATAAAAACATCATGAATACTATCCCTCTGATTATACTTCACATATTTCTGCCTTTGGATTTTTTGCCCAGCTATTTCATCTAAATTCAGATCCAGCTTATTGCACAACATAGCAAATTCCACATCTTCCCCGTTGGTCTTAACAAAATGGTATTGTGACATAGCAGGTAATCTTTTCTGTTCCTTTTTGGGCAAATGTATTACCACTTCGTCATAAGCCTCATCAATCATTTGAAACAAATTTTCTTTTTTAAATAAATACAGATCAATGGTATTCCAATATGGCTGTTGCACGGGTGGACAATGGTATCCCCTGACCACAATGTTAGGGTATGCCCTTCTATAAAAATCTGCGGCATCAGGATTTGTCTTTAACGTAATCTTATACCAGTTTTCTTTTCGTGTTAATTGGGCAAATATTTTACCTGCCACCCTATAACATAAAGGGTATTCACCAAATGGTCTTGACTCATATGCACAGGCTTTATTCATACAATATTCGTGTATCTCTCTCCACTCTTCATACTTCATATATCGTATACCGTTCCTCTAATCATTTTTGATTTATCAAATAGTCTGTAGCTGTTTATTTAGTTTACATCACTCTTTTTTATGCATTCTTTTTAAAAATCTGGTTGTATAATCCAAAGTCTGTGATGGACAAATATCCACACAATGACCACAACCTACGCAGCGGAGATTTCGTACAGCTTCCCCCCGCTTCGCATCTTTTTTAATATCAATGCTCATAGGACATACCGCATTGCATTTCCCGCATTGAATACACTTTGTTTGATTTGTTACGATTTCTTGCCCGGCTACCCGTCCTAGAAGAGCAAGAATAGTACCCAAGGGGCAGTAATAACAATAGGCTCTTCCTCTGTATGCTACCCAGAAAAACATTGCCATCATTAACTCAAAACATAAATAGATTATTGTCTCAAGCCTTTTCACCAGTGCATTTCCATCTCCTGCGCTTACTCCTGCCAGAAATAGTAGCCACCAAATAGTAAAGAATAGCGCTATGCCTAAAAATAGCCATCGCAAAACAGTGAAAAATTTCAAAGTACTATCCTTCATCCTTCTTTCCTTCCCGACGAGGGGAATGGCTGGGGCAAATACCTCTGATGCAAATCCATTAAAAAGACATAAAGTCGAGCATTGCAACCTTCTCCCAAACAAAATGGTTCCCACAAAAACAAGTATACTAAAGCATATATAGAAAATCAATGCTGCAGATATTCCTCCGAGTCCCAATGTTACAAGCTTTTCTGCATGATAGACAGATGCAGAATTTGCTAATTGTAAGGGTATGCTCGTCCAAGGCAATGGCATCGCAAACAGATAAAGCTCCTTGTTATTTGTTATAATCGGTAAAATAATATGAATTGCAAGGGCTGTAAGCATAAATCCAATCAGATTTCTTTTCCGCATGGTTGTGCGCTGTGATTTTCCAATTATGCGTAATGTAAGAAAACTAGCCATGATGATAAAAAACATTTTTATCCAATTTTCATAAAAATGCCAAAACCAATCTATGAATTCCTTCATTTCTTTACTCATGGAGTCGCCTATTCCATACTTCATGCCGGCAATAAGAAGACAAAAAATAATGTAAGTCCATAGGATAGCCTTTAACATTTTTTTCTCAACGACTTTGTCTTTCATATGCACACCCTCTTCTTATTTACTTTTCTACTTTTTTACCATTTCAGTGATGATATGATTATTTTCTGCTCTTTACCCTTCTCTGCACAAACTTAATGACTTCTACGATAGGAATGATACTTGCACTCAAAAGTACTGCCGAAAAGTATTCCATAGAAGAAATGTGTTCAAATTTAAATGCCTTTGCAAGGAATGGAACATAAATCACAACCGTTGTTAATATGAGACTTGAAATACCTGCTCCCCACAAGAACATATTCTGTTTATGGATTTTAAATATACTTCCGCGCTGGCTCCTCATATTAAAACTATGGAAAATCTCTGTATAACTTAAAGTAAGAAACGCCATGGTAATTCCGTCTGCACTCTGTGTAATCTCCCAAACACCAGATTCCATGCGATGTCCTAAGAAGTATGCGCTAAGCGTTATGATCGTTACCAGTAGACCTTGATAAATAACATCTATTCCAAGACCTCCAGAAAATATCCCTTCTTTTGAAGAACGTGGCTTTCTCTGCATTATATCTGCATCGCCTTTTTCTACACCGAGAGCCAGTGCTGGAAAACAATCCGTAATCAAATTAATCCATAACAGGTGTACTGGGTGTAATATAGTAAACCCAAGTAACGTGGCAAAAAATATGCTGAGAACCTCACTCATATTGGAGGCCAATAAGAATTGGATTGCTTTTCGAATATTATCATATATTCTTCTTCCCTCTTCTACCGCCCCTACAATTGTTGCAAAATTATCATCTGCTAGAACCATATCTGCTACATTTTTTGTAACGTCTGTACCTGTAATACCCATTCCGATACCGATATCGGCACTCTTTATGCTAGGAGCATCGTTTACACCATCTCCTGTCATAGCTGTAATACTCCCTCTTTTCCGCCATGCATTTACTATTCTCACCTTATGCTCTGGTTGCACCCTTGCATATACTCTATAATGATTGATTGTTTTTTCCAGCTCTTCCTCACTAATATCATCAAGCTGTGCACCTGTGATTGCCTGCGACTCATATTCTAAAATACCAAGCTGTTTTGCAATTGCGATTGCCGTGTCCCTATGGTCACCTGTAATCATAATTGCAGTAATTCCTGCGCTCTTACATTCTATGATTGCATCTTTTACCTCTGGCCTGATAGGGTCAATCATCCCTGTAAGTCCGACGAAGGTCAGCCCCTTTTCAATGTCTGCTGCTTCATAGCTTACTGGGGCCACATCATATATGCGTTGTGCTGCACATAAAACACGAAGTGCCTTACTTGCCATATTTTTATTAGCCTCCAGAATAGCATTCTTAGCCTCTTCATCCAGTGGCAATACTTTTCCATCCTTCAAATAAGTGTTGCAGCATTTTAGAACTTCATCAGGTGCCCCCTTTGTATACTGTACAAAATAGTTATCTGTTTTATGAACAGTACTCATCATTTTTCGCATACTGTCAAAGGGCGCCTCTCCAATTCTAGGCTCTTCTTTTTTCAGCTGTATCTTAGACAAACCTGCCTGGAATGCGTAATTGACCAATGCACATTCTGTTGGCTCACCAGTCGCTTCATTGGCGCTGTCAAGCTCTGCATCACTCGATAGTGCCATTGCTTTTGCCAGCAGACTCACATCCTCTGTATAATGCTCCACGACAGTCATTTTGTTCTGTGTTAAAGTACCTGTTTTATCACTGCAAATAATTTCCGCGCATCCAAGCGTCTCCACTGCTGTTAGGCGGCGTATAATGGCATTCCTCTTTGACATATTTGTCACACCGATGGACAGTACTACCGTAACGACCATCGCTAATCCCTCTGGAATTGCAGCAACAGCAAGACTGACTGCAATCATAAATGTATTTAATAATACCTGACCACTAAGATCACCAGAACGAATCAGACTGAAAATAAATATGAATAAACAAATTCCAACTACAAGATAGCTCAACAATTTACTAAGCTGAGATAGTTTAATCTGAAGAGGTGTTTGTCCATCCTCAGCCTTTGAAATAGCATCTGCGATTCTTCCCATCTGTGTATCCATGCCTGTAGCTGTAATAATCGCTTTTCCTCTTCCGTAAACAACCGTACTTCCCATATATACCATGTTTTTTCTATCCCCTAGTGGAATATCTGCAGACCCATTTAATGCTAGGATGTCTATCATTTTATTGACTGGTACGCTTTCACCTGTAAGTGCAGCTTCTTCGATTTTCATACTAGCTGATTCTATAATTCTTCCATCAGCTGGAATTGCATCGCCCGCCTCTAATAAAATCACATCTCCTACTACGATATCTTCACTTTTTACGATAGTAATCTGACCATCACGTAATACTTTACTTGTTGATGCCGCCATTTCCTGTAATGCTTCAATCGCTTTTTCTGCCTTACTTTCCTGGTAGACACCCAGTACTGCATTCATAATTACTACAATCATAATAATAATGACATCTGCAAACCCTTCGCCAGAGTATACCCCAGTAATCGCAGAAACGATAGCCGCTGCGATTAAAATTATAATCATGGGATCCTTTATCTGATCCACGAATCTCTCAAACAGTGTTATTTTTTCGCCCTCTTTTAGTCTGTTTTTTCCATTAGCTTCTAACCGCACTGCAGCCTCTTTTACAGTAAGTCCATTTTCACTACTGGAAACATCTTTTATTACTTCGCTCATTTCGCTACAATAATACCTCATGGTTTTTCTCCTTCTCATCATCTATTTTGCATAATATCTCTAAATTACTACTGCCTTCTTTCTATTACTAACAACCGCGTTAAAAAACTCCAACATAGATATATTTTAACATAGTCTGCCACACAATATCATTCATTTTTTTCGATATAGAGTTCTCTCGGAACTGTAACAAAAAGATACTTGTACAATTTCCTTCTATCCTCAAACTGCATATCCCTAAATCGTAGTCCTGCTTTTTCCAAACCTTCCTTTGTTTTACTTCGAAATACGATATTTCCCTTTAATGTCAAGTCACCTTCTGGTAAATATAATTTTATGTAATCCATCTGCTCCCATTCCACTTCTTCTCCACTGAGATCCACACCGATTTCTGTAAATCCAATGCCTGTCCGTGATACATTGTCTATCCTTATTTCTATTCTATGCCCTTTCATATCCTGCACATTTCCTCTTATATGCGCAGGAAATCTGTAATCCTTTCTATAATAGATTCTGCTAAGAACATCTTTTAGCGAACTTATCAGTATTACTACGTTGAACAAAGACCAAAACAATGCAATAGATACCATGGCAAAAGAAGCATATGTGAAAAATAGTTTAAAAATAACATTTGCAAATCCCATTAATATAGAGAGCATTATGATAACTAAGATTACCATCTGTATTCTAAGCTCTTTTCTCTCGCGCTTCTTTATAGAATGATCCGTACTTTTAGGTGTTACTTTAAAAACTAAAGCTTTTGAAAGTAGGAGTGAAAATGATGCTTTCAAAAAAGTCACCATCTTAAGTGTGTTGAATTTCTCTACTTCAAAATACTTAAAATATCCTCTGCCCAGCAAGATATTACTACTCATGGACAAAACGTAATAGGGAATCCATCGAAGGAGAAATTCAATCCCTATGCCTTCACGAATCGGCGAAATATTTGTGAATAAAAATATAGAAGGCATAAGGAAAAAAAGCAACTTTTGATAGGCATCAAAATATGTGAAAATAGCCGAGAAATGTGAAAATCTCTGTCTCATAGAAAGACCAGGCATGATAAGAGGATTGTATCTGCTTTTTAGTATCTTCATAGAACCCTGTGCCCAGCGAAGTCTTTGCAGATTAAATGCATATAAGGATTGGGGTGCAATACCGAATGCCAATACTTCTTTATGATATCTTATTTTCCACCCTTTTGCATTCAGCTTAATAGAGGTCAGAAAGTCCTCTGTAATGCTTTCTGTTGCTACGCCTCCCACATCCTCAATTGCGCTTCGCCTGATAATAGAAGGGCTCCCACACCAAAATGCAGAATTTCTATTATTTCTTCCTGGCTGAATCACATGATAAAAAAGCTGTTGCTCATGCCAGTGCATTTCGTCCTTTGCGTACTGAACCGAATCAATATTGTAAAATTCCTGTGGCATCTGCACAATTGCAACCTTCTCATCCTGAAAATATCCAGTCACCTTCTCCAGATAATCTGGCTGTGGTATCATATCTGCATCTAATACTGCAATAAGCTCGCCGCTTGTATTTTTAAGTGCTGCATTAATATTGCCGGCCTTTGCATGCCTATTATCAGACCTGGTTAGATACTTGCATCCATATAAAAGTGCAAGCTCCTTTACTTCTTCTCGTTTCCCATCATCCAAAATATAGGTGATGTGATCCATCCTCATGTTTACACATCCTACTATCGTGGCTTCTAAAATCTCAGTTTCTTCATTATAAGTTGGAACGAACACATCGATACTACATTCCTTAGCTGCTTTGCCTGATTCATGATTATCAACATCCCATGTCATAAATGCAAACAGGAAAAAATTAATAACTCCCTGTATCTCGCACGCAAGTAATAAAATGGATAGGATAATTGCAGAATAATTTAGTGTAAAAAGTATTCTCCAGCAGATATAATACAGCAGAAACATTCCCGTCGCGATAACCATGCTGCGCATAATAAATCTCTTCGTCCTATTTTCCATGCTGATCCCCCTACATTTCCTTTAAAACCTTACTATGCTATGACATTATTATAACTTATTCTCACAAAAATTATAGTAAATTGTAAATATTTGTTCTATTTTTTATTTTTTTCCTGTTCTGAAAATATAAAATCCGCATAACGTTTATAAAATATATATAAATCATTTCTAAACTTGCAAATATTATTCTATGTTGTTATAATAATATTCAACAAAATATGTGCGCAAAAATACGCACACTAGGAGGGTAATATATGAATATTTTAGTTGTTGTTGGTGGTGGTTCGCTGCTTCTCTTTATAGCGTACTTAACCTACGGAAAGTTCATCTCCAAGAAAGTTTTCGAATTGGATGATGAAAATGTTGTTCCATCTGTGGAGATGGAAGATGGGGTAGACTATGTACCAACCGAATCAAAATATCTAGCTGGTCAACACTTTTCAGCAATTGCTGCTGCAGGACCTGTAACTGGCCCTATTATAGCTGGTTCTACTTTTGGTTGGCTCCCTACATTTCTTTGGATCATTATCGGAAGCGTTTTAATTGGTGGTGTTCACGACATGGGATCTTTAGTTGCTTCCCTTCGCCATAAAGCAGCCGGCATCGCAGACACGATGAAGAATTACGTTTCCAAGCGAGTTTGGATTCTTTTTAATCTGTTCATTTTCTTTACCTTAGTTATGATTATCGTTGCTTTCACAGATATTACAACATCTGCTTTCGTTAATTCAGTTGAAATCGGTGCAGGTCAGTTTGTCGGCGGTGGCGCAACTGCTACCTCTTCCATACTTTACCTGATTCTTCCTGTAATCATGGGTTTTCTGATGAAATATACAAAGCTTAGTCTGAAATGGGCAACTATTATCTTTTTACCACTTGTAGCCATTTCGATCTGGGTTGGACAGTTCATTCCTTTTGATTTACAAGCTACTTTAGGATTGTCTTCCCCAAGTGATGCACAAAGAATTTGGAATTTCATTATTATTGCTTATTGCTTTATTGCTGGTATCGTTCCTGTATGGGCACTACTTCAACCACGTGGCCATTTGGGTGGATACTTCTTATATGCTACCTTGATTGTTGCATTTATCGGCATTATTTTTGGTGGATTTGGAACACAGTACCCTGCTTTAGTTAACACTTTTGGCGGAAAAGATTTCTGGTCACCTATGTTTCCTATGCTCTTTATTACAGTTGCCTGCGGTGCTTGTTCCGGCTTCCATAGTTTGGTAAGCTCGGGTACCACCTCCAAGCAGTTAAAAAAGGAAACTGATGCAAAACCTATTGGATATGGAATGATGCTTGCAGAGGGTGTTGTTGCTCTTATTGCTCTTTCAACCGTTATGATTCTTCCTCAAGGTGATGAAATATTATCAAAGTCTCCAAACTTCATTTATGCAAATGGTCTCGGTTCTTTCATGGAATTAATTGGACTTAGTAAAGCGTTTGGTATCTCTTTTGGACTTATGGCATTTACTACTTTTGTATATGATACTTTGGATGTTTGTACCAGACTTGGACGTTTTATATTCCAGGAACTCACTGGCTTAAAAGGATGGTCCGGACGTATTATTTCTACATTATTAATTGGTGGTCTTCCACTTATTCTTATGTCTATTAAGTTAACGGATCCTGAAGGTAATCCAATTGCAGTCTGGAGTCTTTTCTGGAAAACCTTTGGTGCTTCTAATCAGTTATTGGCTGCTTTAGCACTCGTTGGACTTACTGTTTGGCTACAGAGAACTGCAAAGAACCGCAAGGCTTGGCTAGTAACCCTTCTTCCTTCTATTTTCATGTTCATCATGAGTATTTGGGCTTTAGCGAGTACTTTTAAATCATATACATTCAAAGATGGTGTTTTTGCTTTGCCTACTGGCGTAAACAATATTGTTCCTATAATGTGTACGATTTATATTGTACTAGCTGTCTGGGTTGCAATCGAATGTGCACCTGCTATTATTAAAAATGCGAAGATTAAAATAGCTGCATAAAAGTAGGTTTTTAATATTGCTACCATAGTAGTATTTCATAGAGAGAGGGGGATTAACAAAATAATCCCCCTTTCACTTATATAAATATGTTTTTCAGCACTATCATCAACGTAATCTGGCTTCTTTTTTAATTCCAAACAACCAATACCGAATCACTGGCAACCTCATAGCAATTTCACTCAATAGATATGTCAGAATTACTGTTATAATAAGAACCAGGAAATAATTCAAAATAATAGGAAAATTGAATTTACTCAAAAGAAAATGTGCTACTAAAATCAAAATGGGATAGTGTAGAACAAAATAGGAAAAGGAGCGACTGCTTAAAAAACCGCTGATTTTTCCAGTAAAGTTTAAGTATTGCTGTGCAAGTCCTAAAATAGCTAATATCATTATCCATAAATAAAAATTTGTAAGTGGACTTTGCAGAACTTGATCAAGGACATAATTTTCACCATAATAATAAATACTATATCCAATGCCACAGGCAAAAGCAACAATTCCAAGGACAATTCTGTATTTTTTTAGTTGTAGTAATACCTCTTCATGAGAGAGAACGAAGTAACCAAGTAAAAATAGGAACCAGTAGATTCCATTTCGAAAAATGGTAATCACTGGTGTTATCAGGACATAGGAAGAACCCCATATCGGAATAAAAAGCAAAAACAAAAAAATTATGTTTGTTTTTCTGCCTAGGGTCAGTAGTACTTCTTTTTTGTCCAGTTTTATAATAACGAATAGCAAAAGTGTACCTACAAATAATTCCAGAATAAACCACAGTGGTCCCATACCCATTGCACAGTAAATAAGGTACTTAATCGCACAAGGAACGCTTTGTCCCGCAAAGATATCAACATACTGAGAGGTTACCCAGCCATTTATCCAGCCAATGAGAAAAATCCCCCCGAAGAAAGGAACGATAAGTTTTCTGAAACGTTCTTTTAGATACTGCTTTTTATTTTTACTTATCAGGGCATAGCGAGCGCTCATACCAGCGATAAGGAACAGTAGGCACATAAACCAGGGATAGACAAAAGTTAGAAAACTATCAAACGCAGGAATCCCCTCTGTAACAATATTGCTAACAACGCCTGCACTGTTAAACACATAAAAAACATGATAAATTATTACTAAAATAATGGTCATCCCTCGTATATTATCAAGATAGATTTTTCGTGGAATCCTCTGCTCTGAAGATTCTGTAATAGAAAATGAGTTTTCGTTATTCATCGTTTTGTAGGTAATCCTTTCTCGGCCTTTTTTACATCCTGTGCAAATAGATTCAAATCTTCCTCCGTTGCATCAGGGTTAATCTCGTGTCCTTTTCCCTCAAAAATCATATCGGCAATTTTACTAAATATTCCCATTTTTTGAATGGCAATTCCTTTTTTCTCATCAGCAAGTAGTAAAAGGGAGTCTCCGGTTTGAATCCCAAATATTTCACGAACATCCTTTGGAATTACAATCTGACCTTTTGGCCCTACCTTAACGGTAGACATAAATTTAGAGCTTTCATTTGGTTTCATAAAACATCTCCTCAAATACAAATCTGAAATTAGTTATACAAGTGGCACTAGTTATACAATTCTTACATGATAAACGCTTATTACATTTTTGTCAAGATACAAAGTTTTCCCTCTTTTTCCTCTTCATCTTAATGTATCTGACAAGTATACCCTTTATGCATATTTTGTGGAAAGCATAAGAAAAGCACACTTTTTGATTGTGTGCTTAAATGATTTTATTCTTTTAGCAATACATCGCCCTCTTACCTATCCTTTATTATCTTCTTCCCAAGCCGGATTACATTCCATGATGCTTTTTTCAGAGTGGTTTCCACAATGTAATCATTGATTCTGATATCATTTGCCACAGAAGGTTTCACCCGTTCTTCCAGTAATGTATTCTCTTCTTTGAGATTATCCGAAATCATCTCTAACTTTTCAATTACCTGGTATTCTGCAAAGCTCCTGATATCTACCTCCAACAAATGCGTTTCTTCCAGGTTTCGATTAACAGCAAAAATTGTAACCTCTTCTTTTTCTTCGTTGTATACCGCTACGCTTACTATATCTGCAACTAGTCCGTGTCCCTTTGTTTCATGAGAAGGGGTCTTCATAACGGTCTGTAATACAACACCTCGGCCAAAGCGTGATGCCTGCATAAAAGGATAATAAATTGTCTGTTTCCAGGATCCTCCCTTTGCATCGGTCATAATAGGGGCAAGCACATTAACTAATTGCGCCAGACAAGCAATCTTTATTCGGTCAGCATGCTTGAGTAGCGTGATAATCATTAATCCCACCATTAAAGCATCTTCAAAATTATAGCGCTCTTCCAATAGGGGTGGTGCTATCTGCCATGGGTTTCTTTGCGTAATATCTTCTTCTTCTTTTTTAGAATGAAACCATACATTCCATTCATCAAAGCTCAGATTAATTGTTTTTTTACTTCTTTTCTTTGCCTTAACATAGTCACAAACAGAAGTAACCGTATGAATAAAATCTTCCATATCATCGGACTGTGCAAGGTAATCCGGGCTATCCTGATTTGGATTTCCATAGTATTGATGAAGTGAAATATAGTCTACATAATCGTAATTATGTTCCAGCGTAGTTGCTTCCCACTGTGGAAATGTAGGCATCTCCATAAACGAACTTCCGCAAGAGACTAATTCTATGGAAGGATCAATTAATTTCATTGCTTTTCCTGTTTCCTCAGAAATTCTTCCATACTCGTCCATCTTTTTCTTGCCAAGCTGCCATTCTCCATCCATTTCGTTTCCCAAACACCACAGTTTTATATTGTAAGGATCCTTCGCTCCATGTTTGATTCGTAAATCACTGTATTTTGTCCCAGATGAAAAATTGCAATATTCTAGAAGATTGCACGCATCCGAAATTCCTCTTGTTCCAAGATTAACAGCCATCATAATATCGGCATTTACTTTCTTGGTCCATTTTGTAAATTCATCCAACCCAAAGGAATTTGGCTCCAATGTTCTCCATGCAAGATCCAGCCTCGCTTTTCTATCAGCTACTGGACCTACACTATCTTCCCAGAAAAAGTTTGAAACAAAATTTCCTCCTGGATAGCGGATGATTGGAACCTGCATATCATTTACCTGCTTTATCACGTCCGTCCGAAAACCATCCTCGTCTGCCATCGGATGGTCTGGCTGGTATATTCCTCCATATACTGCTCTGCCCAAATGTTCAATAAAGGATCCAAAAATTCTTCTATCAACCTGTGCTATCTTAAAGTCTTTATCTAACATCATTTTAATTGTTTTCATATTCTTCACCTTAATAAATTATTTATCATTACATATCTCTTTACCACTTAACTCTCTATCCGATTCACAGACTCACGGATAAATGGTATGCACTGAACATAATGGGTTTCATTTGCATCTTTCAGTTCTTTTTTCTGTAATAAATCCATAATAACCTCCCCTGCACAGTATCCAATATCATGTAGCGGAATTCCCATTGTAGTAAGTGGTGGTTTTTCATAGCTTGCCATTTCTCGATTATCATAGCCGACTATTGCAATATCCTTACCTACTTCAAATCCTAGCTCATACAGGCGATCATATGCTCCTCCTGCCATAAAATCGTTCATACAGAAAATGGCAGTGACCCCTTTTTCAATTAATTCATCAGGGATTACATTAATCAATCTCTCATGCGCTGCAATATAGATGATTCCCTCAACCTATTTTGACTGTAGCTTTCTAAATCATAGAAAGCCATTGTCGCTATTTTCTAATATACTTCATTCCATACAATACACAAAAAACACGTGTATATTTTTTCCAAACTACTCTTTCATCTTCCCAGGCTGAACGCTCGTTTTGACATTGCGATAAGAAATTACCGTACAGCCTTTCTTTTCAATCAACTCTTTTGTACCTTGCTCACTTTTTTGTGTATCACCACCACCGGAGCATAGGAATAGTTCTACTTCTTTCCCAGCTGGTAACTGTTCAACAATGGCATTAAAGACAGGTGCTGGATATCCAGCCCACACTGGGCAGCCAATCATGATTCTGTCATAGTTGTTCAAGTTAATATGCAGCGGATTTACAGCAACAGATTTCCGGTTCATTGCCAAATAGCCTCCCGGAATAAAGGCAGCCATAAAATTACGATTATGAGCCTCCTCTACTCGGTATAAAGGAACATCGCGCTCTGCGCTTAATCGTTCAGCCTCTTTCTTGGTAGATCCACCAAAGGTATAATAAATTAATATCGTTTTCATATTGTCTCTCTCCTTATCTATTAGATTATTTCACTTTAGGTTATTCTGATATTGATCTAACCGATGTGATGCTTCTAGAACACCATCCTCACATGATTATATACCTAAAAATGAAAATATACCACAAAATTTGTCTATTATTTACTATCATACATTTAGATTGTTATTGACTTAAAATCAAGAATATGATATTTTGTTTTTATCATATATTTGGAAGGAATATTTTATGTTACGAAGCATTGTAATGGTGGTTTCAACGAAATAAAGTTGCATGGACATGATTTGAGCAGTTTGTTCTGCTTGTTTGTAGTGTCCCAATAAGCTTTGCCTTACAACCTGCCTCCGTAAATATTATCCTTTGTATTTGTTGATATTTTAACAACCAAAATGTAAACTTTTCATATCGGTTTTATTCGATTGTTTTCCTTTTGGTCAATACAATTGCAATCTTTATACCCGCAGGAGCATGGCATGCTTTTGCGGGTTATTTTTATAATAGGAGGAATTAGAAACATGGAGATTATAAATACAGAAAATTTAAATAAGATATACATGCGTTATGAAAAAGAGGAAGGGTTAAAGGGAAGTATCAAGAGCCTTTTTAACCGAAAAAAAATTGCAAAATCAGCAATTGAAAATCTTTCTCTTACCATTGAGGAAGGTGAGTTTGTGGGATTAATAGGTCCGAATGGAGCGGGGAAAACGACTTTGATGAAAATGCTTACTGGCATTATTGCCCCCACTTCTGGGCATGTTTCCGTACTGGGATATGTTCCCGGTGAACTTAAAAATGCCTATAAAAAACAATTTTCTATCGTTATGGGGCAAAAAAGTCAGCTGTTTCAGGATATTTCTGCCGCTGATACGTTTCTACTATTAAAGGAAATTTACAATATCCCTGAGGCAGAATACCGAAAAAGTCTGGCCTATTTCATTGCACTCTTTGACCTTTCGGACTACCTGCATGTTCCTGTACGAACCTTATCTTTAGGTGAGCGTATGAAGATGGAACTTGTCGCTGCACTCCTCCATAATCCAAAGATCCTTTTCCTTGACGAGCCTACCATTGGTCTGGATGCAGTAGCTCAAAAACAGATTCGCGGATTTTTAAAAGAAGTAAATCAGAAAAGAGGGACTACCATCCTGCTTACCAGTCATTATATGGAGGATATTAAAAGCCTGTGTGAGCGTTGTATTGTCATTAATCACGGTAAGAAAATCTATGATGGAAGTCTGGAAGATCTCTTTGATCGTTATCAGACCTGCAAAACGATCACGGTCTCTTTTGATGAACCAGTTTCTTATCATACTGATTACTCTATCGATATGGTCGAAGTGAATCCTTACAAAATTTCCTTTATGGCAGACCGTAAGGATGTACGTTCTATTGTACAGGATATAATGCATACCTATGAAGTCAATGATATTTCCATTGAGGAAGAGGATATTGGAAGTGTTGTGGAACGGATTTATACTGATAAAGGCGGTGATTTTCATTGAAAAAATATTTTGAAGCAGCAAAAATTATGTTTAAGACGCAGCTGGTTTATCGCTTCGATGTAATTACCGGTGTTGTTTTTTCTATTTTTAAAATTTTACTTGCCTGTATTCTATGGAGCGCTGTTTTTGAGAAAAAGGAAGTTGTCTCAGGCTTTACCTTTCACACCATGCTTACCTATTACCTGATTACAGGCTTTATATCCCAGCTAGACCAGTCAGCGGCTATTGGCTGGCAGGTTTCCTCTGATATAAGAAATGGACGCTTCTCAAAATATATGATTCGGCCCATTGGAATATTTAGATACTTTGCTTCGCAATCTGCCGGCTCTACTGCGTTTCTTCTTATATTTAATGTCTTTGCCGCAGGCATATGGATTTTTCTTTTTAAAATTGAGTTTACAATGAGCAGTGATATTAAATGTATCCTTGCTGCCTGCGTGCTGATCGTATTAGGTCTGCTTTTTATGGTTCAGCTCCATTACTTCATTGGAATACTTGCATTTAAGTTTCTGGATGTGACTGCACTTATGATGATGAAAGAAAACATCGTCCAGTTTTTAACCGGTGCACTGATCCCTTTGGCACTGTTGCCACTTGCATGGGTGCAGGCAATGACATATTTCCCATTTTATTACATCTCCTATCTTCCTACTATGCTACTCCTTGGAAGAAATAGTGACGAATGTATCTCTGGTATCATGATACTGGTATTATGGAATATAGCTTTTGGAATTATAAATGCCGTTACTTACCAACATTTGAAATCTATCTACGACGGGGTGGGAATATGAGTATAAAAAGACAATTTAAAATTATATATATGCTTATGAAAATGAAGCTTTCAAAGAATATGGCCTTTCGCTTTTCCTTTTTTGGAGCATTCTTTGCCGATAGTACTCTGTTTTTAATTCAGCTGTTCATGTTCTCGGCTATCTACTCCCAGGTTGGAAGTATTGGCACTTGGAACAAATCTCAGATGATACTTTTTATAGGTACTTTTTCTATCATAAATGCCTTGGCCATGACCTTTTTCCTTTTTGGATTAATCACGATACCGGAAAAAATAAAATCAGGAGAATTGGATCTATATATCACAAAACCGATTCCTTCCTTGTTGTATCTGTCCTTTGAAAGTATTGATTTGGGTTCTTTTCCACTTGTATTTGCAAGTATTGCCCTCATTTTTTATGCCGTTTCCGGGATGACTGTTTCAATTACCTTCTTATCCGTTGTCGGTTATATTTTTCTGGTTATCCTTATGACTGTACTTTGGTATGACCTGATGGTAATCATACGAACCATACCGTTTTTTCTTATTCAGGCATCCTTTATTGAAAATCTAGAAGGCGAAGTGCTGACACTGTGTACAAAAATTCCAGGAACATTATTTAAGGGTCCCTTCAAAATACTGTTTCTTCTACTGCTACCCTATGGATTGATGGCAACCGTGCCTGCACAGTTTTTTTCTGGAACTCTTTCAACATTTGGGTTTGTATATGCTGTTGCCCTTGTAGCTGTCTTTCATTGCTTTACCATGTTTTTTTGGAAATTTGGATTGAAACATTATAAAAGTGCCAGCAGCTAAAGCTGCTGGCACTTTTTACACAAATCTGCTTTCTATTTTCTGATTGACACATCATTATCTCCGTGTTATAGTTGTCGTTGCAACAGTTGTAGTAACAACTATTAGAGAGGTGGTCTTCTTATGCTTATCATGAACGCAATTTCAATCATTACCCGCTATAGTAAGGTATTTTTTGACCGGAAGCTATTACCCACACATGTGAGTTTTTCCGAACAATTAATCATCATGTATCTGATTCACAATCGTTCCGTAAATCAGGAAAACATCGTAAAGCACTTTATGATTGATAAAGGTGCCATTGCAAAAACTCTGGCTCACCTAGAACAAAAAGGACTGATTCTTCGTATTGACAATCCAGATAACCGGCGGGAGAAACTTATTACTTTAACGGATAAAGCTGGTGATACGGTACAGTTTATGACCGATACCTGGAAAGAATGGAACAGCTGTTTGTTTGATGGTGTCAGCAAAGAAGATACCGAAACCTTTCAGCGGATAGCTCTAAAAATATCAGAAAATGCAACCTCTGCAATAAGCGGAATGTAGAGCATGTTATATCATGCGGATGGGAGTAAAATGGAAATAGAAACAAAAGATAAAAAAACGAAATTGGTTATTGTGATGATTCTTTATCTATTAGGAATCTTTATGGGTGCTATCGACACTGGAATCGTTACCCCTGCGAGAACTGTCATTCAGAATTTTTTAACTGTGGATGAAAAAACAGGTATATGGATGATAACTATTTATACACTTGCTTATGCTGCAAGTATCCCGATTATGGGTAAGCTTGCTGATAAATATGGCAGAAAATACATTTATTTAATCAGTATCTTTCTGTTTGGTATTGGTTCCCTCTTTTGTGGTTTGTCCCAGCATTATAACAGCTTTACGTTATTACTTGCTGCCCGGGCTGTACAAGCCATTGGTGGTGGTGGAATCCTTCCTATTGCTTCTGCTGAATTTGGAACATCCTTTCCAAAGAAGAAGCGTGGTATGGCTCTAGGACTGGTTGGGGGTGTATATGGCATTGCAAATATACTTGGTGCTTCTGCAGGCAGTGCCATCCTTTCTATCTTTGGCAAAGATAATTGGCAGTATATTTTTTATATTAACGTTCCAATTACCGCATTTATACTTCTTGCCGGGTTCATACACCTACCAAATACAAAAGCAGAATCTGTGAAAAAAATAGATTTCTTTGGCATTTTGATTTTGACTGCCATGATACTTTCTATCCTCTATGGGTTAAAGAATATTGATTTCTTTGATTTTGGGGCTACCATTACCAGTAGCTCTGTTTACCCCTTCCTGATTCTTTTTCTTGTACTGCTTCCAGTATTTCTGTATGCCGAAAAAAAAGCTGTGGATCCCGTTATGAATCTCTCCTATTTTAAAAATCCGCAGATTATTATTACCTTATTTTTATCTTTTTTAACAGGCATTATTATGATGGGTATGATTTTTGTCCCTCAATTTTCTGAAAATGCTCTTAAAATTTCCTCTGGAAGTGGTGGCTATTTTGTATTAATCATGGGTCTGTTTGCCGGTTTGGCATCACCGTTTTCTGGTAAGATGATTGATAAATATGGTGTAAAAATCGTTTTAGGTTTTGGTTTTCTTGTGGCAGCAATAGGTTCTTTGTTCTTAGTATTTGTGACTGCCAACTACCCGTCTATTTTAACCGTTATCATCAGTCTTATTCTTGTCGGCATTGGAATTGGTTTTACAATGGGAACTCCAATAAATTATATGATGCTCGATCATACCCAGCTAGAAGAAGCAAATTCTGCACTCGCCACAGTATCGTTAATTCGTTCTATTGGAACCGCCATTGCACCAGCTATTATGATTGGCTTCATCGCCCATGCAGGCGCTGCTGTCCAAGTTAATGTCATGGCTATGCTGCCAACAGAGGTTGCTATGCCTGAGCTGACTTATGCGAGCGAATTAAATACTGCTTTAGAAGAAATGAAAGCAGTCCCAGGAATGGATTCCATGCTGTCTGACATGACTCTGCCAAACTTAAGTGCCATGGAAAAAGTAGAAATACGCATGCCCTCCGAAGATAGTAATTTTGAAATGCCCTCGGAATTAGTTGAATTATTACAGTCTTCCGATGTTACTACCATCACTGATGATTGTAAAACCTTCTCCTCTGCCATGTTTGATTTTATGACACCAGATGTCATCGCCAATGTACAAGGTGGTCTGGACAGTGGAATTGCTGCAATGAATTCTGCCCTTGGAAATATGCCTCAGGCACCTCCCCAGCTAACCGAGATGGTAAATACTATGACCTTGTTACGAGACTCTATCCCAGATGCCTTTGCAACAGCAAAAGCAAACTACCTGGACGAAATCGAAGGACTTCGCGGTTCTATTGAAGATACCTATCAGAAAACCCTAAATGGAGGCTTTAAACAGGTCTATCTCACCGTTACCATATCTTCTTTATTTGCTTTGTTTATCCTTTCCTTCTATAAAGGTAAGAAAAGCATATAAGCACTAATTTTCACTTTTAAAACATTCTGGGCATTCTCTGACAAACATCAGATTATGCCCAGCAGTCCAAACATGGCTACATTGCCACGTGTTTTAAAAGGGGTGACAAGCCCAACCTGTTGATTTGGTACTTCTGATACATGAGCACCCATAGTACAAAGAGAATATACATATGAGGTTCCATATTGAATTTTAACTCGTTCCATCGCATCTGTATCATCACTTGTCCATGTCTGCTGTGCATTATGTAGCATGCCGGGATCAAATCTGGCTCCGCCACTAGAACAGGATTCAAATAATACCTCCGGAAAACGGTTCATATCTCATTTCATATATGCAATCGGCGCTTCGGTAAGCTTCTTTTCCACCATTTCATAAATATAATTCACAACTTCCTGTCTGCTAAAATCAAGCACATATTGGTTCCGGCTTGGAGAAGGTGTTCTTCCTAGTGCACATAAAATCCAATCTGCATGTTTATGATATAAATCAGAATCTTAATTTACCATTTCTGGTTCAAAATGATTTCCGCTATATACTAAACTGAATCCATATACTTCTCCCTGCATTTCATCTGCCTGCACTCTTTTGATTGCAAGAAATTGTGCTTTCTTTTTTATTTATTTCGCGTATAAACTTTACATTTAATTCGTAAATTTCTCAACAATATCCTTAATTGCCATAGCATTTCGTTGATTTTCATCAGCAATACCTATAATTGCATCTGCGTTTGTTGTGGTAAGATTATTTTTCACAACGATATCGTCTACCCCTGCAGCATTATCAGAGGAAGCTGCATTTACAGTTTCAATCTGCTTCTTAATACTTGATACAGACTCTACAACAAGGGTTGAAGAATCATCAATTGATGTAATTGCACTCTTAATATCCTTTACTGCATCTCCATATTCCTTTGCCATGTCAGAAAACTCTTTAAATCTACCTGATACATCTGCTTCCATAAAAGTAATAATATCTTCAAAACACATACTTACATTCTCGATACTCTTATTAGATTCTTCGCATATGCTCTGAATTTGTGAAGCTGTTTTAGATGAGCTCTCAGCTAGATTTCCAATTTCTCCAGCAACCACGGCAAATCCTCTTCCCGCTTCACCAGCTCTTGCCGCTTCAATGGATGCATTAAGTGATAACAAATTGGTCTGACTGGTTATACTAAGAATCTGCGTCGCCATCTCATTGATTTTATCAAGTGATTGAAGATTCTTAATTGCAATTTCAATGTTTTTCTTGGTACTCTCAATCTTTCTTTTGTTATTATCTAAGGTCTTATCGGCCATTATATTCATGGCGTCAGCTGTATCAATCAGCTTTTCGCTCTTTATATTACTATCTTTTACCCTCTCCTCTATATTGTCCACCATATCAGTCATTTTCTCAATCTCAGAAGTAACTGTGCTTATAGAAGAATTCGTACATAATATACTCGCTGATAACTCCTCTGTTGTAGCAGAATTGTTTTCAATCGTATCAAGTAAATCCTTGGATGTAAGGATCATAGTGTCCGAACATTTTGTAAGGGATTTAGAGCACTCATTAAGCGTCATAATAATCTCTCTAAATGTTAATGAAAGCGAATCTATAGCTGTAGCAATCATTCCGACTTCACCTTGGTGCCCAATATATTTTTTAATATCATTATCCTGTCTTAAATCAAGATTCTTAAGATTATTAATCGTTACAAGAACTCTAGATAAGGGTTTTGTATTAAATCTAATTACCAGCCATGAGAATAATGCAATCAAAAAAAGTGCTCCTATGCAAACTCCACCCAGATAAATTTTGTTTAATTCCATAGCTGCGAATATCTCGCTTGATTTATCCCTGATAATCAATGCCCATCCACGATCACTAAGTGATTTATATACAGAAAAGTACTCTTCTCCATCACTACCTGTATATGTAATACTACCTGTCTCGCTTTTATTTTTTATTTCATCAATCACTTTGAGTATATTGGGGTCCTTAATTTCAGTATTCATAAGTGTCGCATCATTATCAAATATATACACACCCTTTTCAACATTAATCAGCGAATAGGTTGCGCTGTCATTTCCCGCCCCAGAAGACGCGTCAAGCAAATCTTTCATTCCGGCTGCCTTTAATGCACCACCAACAAATCCAATAGGGGTCTCACCCTCATATAAAGGTGCATACATAGAAATAACCAATTCTCCCGAAGCAGGCGATTCTATGATACCGCCTGTCATAACGCCATCACTTGCAAGAATTCCATCCTGTAATGTCTTTAAGGAATCTCCCTCACGCATTATCATACCAGGAACTTCTGGATTTGAATGCGTAATAACCTCCGACTCCCAGGTATCAAGATAGATACCCTCCCAATTGTTTACTACTGAATAAAAATTTGAATTATAATCCTGCGCCACTTTTTTTAGTGTCGGATTACCTGTGTCTTTCAAAAATGCTTTTAGTTCTCCACTCCTAGAAAATACAGCTAAAATGTTCTCCGCATTAGCTATGTATTCATCTATCACCTGTGTTTTAGCTTCTAGCGAAGTAATCATATTCTTCTCTGCGCTCTCACTCATAGCAGTTGACATATTGTAGTTTGATACCAAGTACAGTATACCTATACATATAAGAGCAACAACAGATATAAAAAATGTAATACTAGTACTTAACTTCTGATTTTTAAACATTACAATCCCCCTTTTCTTATATGTCCATATTATATCATTTAAAGCCCTAGAATTCAATATTCGAGAGCTGTCATTGAGCGCTTTTACGAATGTAACTTTACTGCGGGAATTCAGTTTTCTTTCTGATAATATGCTTGAACTTACCACTGCCAGCTTCCTGCTTCGGTTTCTCATCGGAGAGTGTTACATTAATGTTAGTCAATCCGTGTATTGAGAAAAATCTTTCTAAAGCCGACTTCGCCTGATCAAACACCTCTTGCGCCGTAAAGCCCTCTACAGGCTCAACCCGTAGTTCCGCATGGTGATCCGAAAGGGCAACAAACTGAAATCTGCGCAGTTCATGTACTTCTTTGAGCGTAGCATAAATCGCAAGTGGTGCAATCTTTACTTCAACTCCATTTTGCAGAAAACTCACCACATCGTCTGTACGGCCCTCCAAGGTGAGCCATCGCGAGGAATTGCCGCATTTGCAGGGCTCATCATGTAACACCACACGGTCGGTCACTTCATATCGAATGAATGGCTGCGTAAAATTAAACAGATTGCTCAGCAGTATTTTATCTGCTTGCATACCAGCTGGAACAGGACAGCTATTTTTGTCTACCGGCTCAACAATTAGCCAGTCCTCGTTGATGTGAAAATGCTGCTCGGTACATTCACAGGCAATCGTACCGCCCTCTGTGCAGGAATAAGAAGTTTGCACATAGCAGCAAAAGGCTTTTGAGAGCCTATCCCGCAGCACGTCAGAGAGATACTCCCCACCAGTCATAATCATTACAGGTGAGATATGAAGCTGTCCGCTTTGTTGCTTTTCTATCAGAAGTTCTAAGTTTGAAGGGTAGCCACCCAGCATTGCGGGCTGAAATGCATTCAGTTCCTCCACGATTTGATCAGTTGGGAGCAACGCACTGGTAACTGCCATTTGCCGCTTTTTCCAAGGCATTGCGAGAAGGCGTGCACGTACCGAACTGTAACCGAGATAAAAGCCACCAGTAGCAAAAACTCCAATTGTTTTTCCACCGCGTTTAATAAGCGTACGCATATCTTTTTTTCGAGCAAAGGATCGCATGACATTAACTGCGCCCATCACATTATTCGTTGTACTGTCACACAAAGCTACCAGAGGGTTTCCAGTTGAGCCGCTTGTGGTGAACAACAGATACTTTCCCTTAAACTTCCGTCCAATATTGTCGAGGTTACACATAAATTCATTGACCTCAGAAAGCGTGATTGTCTTATCCGTCACCCATGCCTCCCAATGTGCCATGAGGTCAAGCTTGTTGACTGGCGGCAGATCGGACAACTGAAAATCTGCTCCGACATTCTTGTAAAGCTGTGCATAATAGGGACTATTTTCCCGTGCCCACTCCACCATCTGCCTCAGGCGCATATCCCGAATTGTAGCTTGTTCCTCTTCGCTCATCTTTTGGTATCTCCTGCATAGTACAATTGCTTTAAGCATTCCTATTTTGATTTTTTTCATTGTTCTTTTCCTGTCTTTATAAATGCAATTAGCATTTCAGCATCACGAAAATTATTATTATTTTCCATCATCATATTGATCTCCGCTATTTTCTTTATTGAGCGTTCCCGCTAATTCTATCATCAAGAACTTCGTCAATTCATTCACTATTGGGCGGTGTTTCATACCTTTGGGGACAATAATAAATTCTCCTGTACTCACTTTTGTTTTTTCCCCCTCCGTTTCCAGATAAAAACTACCTTCAATAACATAAAACAATTCGTCCGAATTCTCATGAATGTGAAAATCCAATGTGCGATTTTCAACTTGAACAATACTTAGAACATTTCCATTTAAAAACCCGATTTTTTTATAAGAATATAAGTCTGCAATTCTGTTGACTTCCTCTAACAGATTTACTACTTCCATAATGACACATCCCCCGTTTTTTAATTATTACTTAATTCTGCCTTTAATCTGTTTACAATACTCTCCACGCGAAAGATTGCCTCCGAAACTTGTTCCTTAGCTTCACCAATCTTTGACTGTACAAATACATCTGCAATTAATCCATCAAAGAAAAAGTCTGCAAATACTAGGAAGTCTCCTACCTGAATATTTGGCAAATAGTCATCCACATCATCCAGTTCCTGTTGAAATTGACGCAAATCCAGCTTTGCTGTTTCCATACACTGTCCTGCATTATTTAGCTTTGAATGCTTAATCAAATCCGTAATCAAGCCGCCGCCAAGGATGTCAACAATTCCCCAGTTGCCAGCACTGTTCAAATATCCTTGTGCTTCATTAAGGCTTACCAAGGCACGCTCCCCGGCATTTATAGCCTCCTGAATCTCTTTGTTTAAATCATAAGTCATATTTTTCTCCACCTAACATTATTTTTTCCCCACTCCATAAATCCTGACTTGCTCGACCATATGACCAATATTTCCTTCTCCGGCAAACTTTGTACTATCAAAATAGTTTTCGTTTACTGATAACCATTCTAGAGGATGCAACTCATCAATTAATGTAACTTCCGCATTCACTTTTCCCACATAAACTTCTACATAACAGTTTTGATTATAGTAGGTAAAATCCATCATATGGCTGAGCTGAATATTCTTTGAATCAATACCTGTCTCTTCTCTTAATTCACGATACGCTGCTACAAAACCATCTTCATCCTTTTCTATCTTTCCACCCACTAAATTATATAACCCCATGTATGGATCTTTTGTTCTTTTACAAAAAAGTAATTTTTCATCATCTAGGCTAAAAACCATAATGCAGTTGTACCCTTGCATATCATAAACTCCTCGCGTTTTCTTTATAATGTTCCACAAAAATGATTATACTCTTCTTAATAATACAAGTCCAAATAAATGTATTTACTTCTAAATTTTTCGTCTTTTCTAACATCTAATGTCAGCAATCTGTGTTTTACATTTATATTTGCTTTATTTGCTTATATATTCTGATTTCTTTGTTCTTTTCAGTTAATTAAACGTTATTAATAAATTTTGCATTTAATTGTGTTATTATAATTGTTGCATTGTGATTGTTGTGTTATAATTGTTGTGTTACAATTTCATGTTACAATTTTGTTTTACAATTCGAAATATAATTTCGTGATATAATTGTTGCTCTGTAAAATGTCAAATAATTCCGAGGAGGGTCTTCTATGAAAAATCTGAAAGTAAAAGTCAAGATGTTGATACTTGTTTTTTCGATTCTTATCACCATGTTAGTCGCTGGTCTAATATCGCTTATTAGTATGCAGTCTGCTGGAGTTAGCTCCATTGCACTTTTGGAAGAATCCATTCGTACAGATTATGATACTAATATTAAAGAGCAGGTAAACAACGTAATATCTTTATTGCAGATTATTTATGATGATCAGCAGGAAGGACTATACACCGAGGAAGAGGCAAAAAAATTAGCAGCAGACCTCGTAAGAGACTTGCGATATAAAGATGGTGGCTATTTCTGGATTGATACCATAGATGGAACGAATGTTGTATTGCTCGGGAAAGAAGCAGAAGGAACAAACAGGATAGGTTTAAAGGATACAAATGGGTTTGAGATTATAAAAGCAATTATAGCAGCTGGGCAACAAGAAGGTGGAGGCTATACAGATTATATGTTCCCGAAAGAAGGAGAAACAGAGTCTTCTCCAAAGAGATCCTACAGCCTATTATTTAAGCCTTATAACTGGATCGTTGGAACAGGTAATTACACCGATTATATTGATGAATATATTGCAGTTCAAAGGGATGTTGCAGAAAAGGCAATCCTAGAGTCTGTTGTGATGTTTATTATTATTATTTCGGCACTTTTAGTAATTGTCGGAAGTATTGCGATTTCCATTAGCATTGATATAAGCAGTTCCATTAAAGCAGCCAGTTTATTCTTAGAACCAATTTCAAGAGGCGATTTTACGCAGGAATTGCCGAAAAAATTGACCAGACGAAAGGATGATCTTGGTGCTTTGGGGCAGACACTATATAGAATGCAGGAAGAGATCAAACAGCTTGTCAAAGGCGTCAAGGAGACAGAAGCAGTTCTGAATGAAACGGTCGCGCAGATAGAATCAAATATTTATCTTCAGACCGAGTCCATTGAAGGCGTATCAGCAACCACAGAGCAACTTGCTGCAAGTATGGAAGAGACAGCTGCGACTTCCGACTCTATCAGTCAAATTACTGTTGAAATCAATATGGCAACAAAAAATATTGCAGTAAGGGCGCAGGAAGGTGCTGAACAGGCAGCCGCAATTCACAGTCGTGCACAAGATATTAAAGAACAAACACAAAGGCAGAGTGAAGAAACAACCCAAATGCATACCAATATTAAATCCGGTCTTGAAAAAGCCTTGCAAGATGCCAGGGTGGTTGAAGAGATTGAAATATTATCTTCTTCCATTATGAGCATTACAAATCAAACCAACCTTTTAGCGCTAAACGCGGCAATTGAAGCAGCAAGAGCCGGGGAAGCAGGACGAGGCTTCTCAGTAGTGGCCGATGAAATAAGGGGACTTGCAGAAAAATCAAAGTCTACTGTTGTGAAAATTCAGGAAGTAACCAACAAAGTAACAGCTGCAGTCAAAAATCTATCTAATGATTCAGAGCGGCTTTTAGATTTTGTTGCAACCGATGTTATGAAAAGTTACGATACATTCCGCACCGTCGCAGAAACATACAATGCTGATGCCGTTGAGATAGATTCTCTCGTTACTGATTTTAGTGCCACATCGGAAGAGTTAATCGCTTCCATTGATAATGTAATGGACTCTATTGAATCTATCCGTAATGCAACGAACGAGGGTGCCCTTGGAACAACAGATATCGCTCAGCGTTCTTCAGATATTATGAGTATGTCTGCAGTAATCAAACAGGCGGTCGAAAAATGTGTTTCTGTATCGTCTACTCTGCATGAAGAGGTTAAGAAGTTTGTGGTTTGATCCTATTTTTAAAAAATTTATTCCATTAAAAAGAACGTTTGTGAGAAATCACAGACGTTCTTTTTTGATTCAGATGGGTGGTATGAACAGACTGGCAGAACCAAAAAGAACCTTTTTTATATGGACAAGGCATTCGTCTCTACCTTATTCACAAAGTCCATATCGTAACGCACTGCCCCATGGTCTTTGATTACCGCACATCTCGTGATGCGAATCGCCAAAATACAGCAACCCTCATCATTTTCATTGTTCGCATCGTCATACCATTTAGCAAACGCCCTACGGATTTTAGTTCTTAATTCGGCGTTTTTCGGATCTAAAATCCAACCGAGATTTTCGCCTATGCCGTTGCCAGAAAGCCATTCGAAACAGGCCGTAAACGCTACTTCTGGATTTTGTTCTATTTGCTGCATTTTAGTAGATTTAGCCCAAGTAACTGTATAAAAAACACCGTCTTCATAATAAGCATCCACATCACGAACATAAGGTCTTGGCTTTCCGTCGGCATTCGGTTCTATTGCGATAGTTGCAAGGGAGATAATATTGTCTTTGCCGTTACCACACCTCTCTTCAATTAATTGTATCCCTTCATTGTATTTACTCATTTCAATTCCCCCAATATTATTATTTTCTCTCTTTTTGAATGGAATCCACATTTCCATATATGCCATTTTGAACGAGGGTAAATACAGAATTGTAAATTTATGAAAACCGTTCTATAATCTATACTATACATATTACATTTTTTGAAATGCGAGGTCAATACATGAAGATTAAATGCGAATATTGCGAAAGCTTTATTGATGATACGGATGAAAAATGTCCTAACTGCGGCGGTGTAAACAATCATCTGGTAAGAAGTGCCATAGGGGTACCACAAACCATCGATGAATTGAAGCAATGGTGTCAGGATAAAAACATTCCTCTTGCACAGGCCAGATTCTTCATCGGCATGGATTGCAGAGAACCTCGTGCATTTGGAATATACAAGGACGAGGAAACCGAAAACTTCATTGTTTATAAAAATAAATCTGACGGGACACGGGCGATCCGCTATGAAGGAAAAGATGAGTCTTATGCCGTGAATGAACTCTATCAAAAACTGAAGGCAGAGATTCTGAATCAAAAACAGCATATGCATTATGCTTCACCTAATCGTAATACATCAAGGCAGAATATTGGTCATCATTTATTTAAATCTTCGGGTACCATCATTATTGTGATTGTATGTTTGATCCTTTTTTTCCAATCTATATTTTCCTCCAGCCCCTCGCGTGGTTATTATGAATATAACAATCAGGTTTACTACTATCAGCCGTCCGACAGCTGGTATGTATACGATAACGGATACTGGTCCAGCACTCCGGCAGATCGTGATCTTTCTGCGCATTATGATGATTACTTTGATTCTAGTAACTATTATGAGCAGTATGGTGCCAGTGATTTTTCAGGTTCCAGCTACTACACTGAAAGCAGCGTTGACAGTGATGACAGTTATAATAGCGATTGGGATTCCAGCGATAGTTGGGACTCCAGTGACAGCTGGGATTCCGGATATTCAAATTGGGACAGTGACTGGTAATCACTGATGTTTCATTTATCTAATGATTTCATCGGTTAAAACTATTTAAGTAATTGTTCAATTTCTTCTACTGTTGGCATAACTCTGAGTGCACCCCTTCGGGTTGTTATAATGGATGCGGCGGCATTGGAAAATCGCAACATCTTTGCTAATTTCTCATGATTTAACTGTTTCATTCCATTCTCCAAAATATAATGCAGAATACATCCCATAAAGGTATCTCCAGCACCAGTGGTCTCGATTGTTTTTTTCTGTATAAATGCTTCCTGTTCAACAATAATACTCTGTCCACTATCATCTAGGTAATAGGCTCTGCTACCCGCCTTACCCATAGATAATAAAATAAGAGGTATTGGGTAATTTTCTCGTATTTTATTTACACCATCTGTATAATCATTTTCGCCTGTAAGCCATTGAATTTCGTTATCCGAAAGCTTCAAGATATCACACTGGTGTAGACCATACATTACTTGCTCTTTGGCATCCTCCATGGAATCCCATAATGGCTCACGAATGTTTGGGTCAAAAGAGATATAGGCTCCGCTTTTCTTTGCACTTTCTACTGCATACTTTGTAGCTTTTCGAACCCCTTCGTGTGTCATAGATAATGTCCCAAAATGCATAATTCTTGTATTCGCGAGAGGCTTCTCATCAATATCCGATATTTGTAACATCATATCCGCCCCTGGATTTCGATAAAATGAAAAATCTCTGTCTCCACCTTCTAAAGTTTCCACAAAAGCCAATGTTGTACGATACTCCTTGTCCATGCACAGATAATCACTATTAATTCCTATTTCATCTAGTGTTCTTTTTAAGTGATGCCCAAAGATATCATCTCCCACTTTCCCAATAAAGCTAACAGAGTGTCCGAATCTAACAAGCATTGCCAACACATTGCAGGGTGCTCCACCTGGATTTGCTTCAAATAATGTATTTCTTTGTTCCGACATTCCATTATCTGTCATATCAATCAATAACTCTCCCAATGCCACCACATCATATTTCTTCATTTCTTGCTTCCCTTTCCATTCAAACCTTTCAAAAATACCACAACAAATTTCTATTGTTTTATACTCTGATAAAACTTTCTGACTCCATCTTCAAACTCTTTGCTACAATACTGTTCTCTTTCATCTCATCATTTACTTTTGCAATCGAGATAACGAGTTGTTCCAGATTTGAAGTTACATTATTTACGCCGCTTGCACTTTCATCGACGGCAGCATTAATTCCGGTTATTGATTTCGTTATTTCTGTGATATTTTTGAGGATTTCCTCTGCGTCCTCCGCATATTTATTCATTGACAGATCAATATGTACTGCATCTTCTCTATACTGTCTCCCGCTTTGCGCAAATACTTCATAATCTCTTAAAACCGAATCATTAATATAATCCATAATATAATTTGATTCCTTGATTAATTCACCGACTGATTGAATAACCATTTGATTAACGGATTGAATATTATTTGCAGTCTCCTTGCTAGAATCTGCTAATTTTCTAATTTCATCCGCTACAACTGCAAATCCTTTCCCTACTGATCCAGCTCTAGCGGCCTCAATAGATGCATTCAATGCTAGCAAATTTGTTTGATTCGAAATGCTCAAGATATCTTCTGTCAATTTAATTATCTTCTCGACATTTCTGCTATTTTTTACTGCAGACTCAAGTCTCTCCGTAATATCACTGACAACTTTATTTGTATTCTCCGTATTATCTCTTGCTACTTCTTCCATATTTACTGCTCTTTCTCTCATAGACTTTGCATATATGGAACCTTCTTGCGTGCTTTTTGTCATTTCTTTCACTTTATTTTCAGCTGATACTGTGTTTAATACAACAACATTTGAGTTTACAGCTACCTCCTCCATTGTTGCTGTAAGTTCTTGCATTATTGTAGAAATCTCATTTGCACTATCATTTGACCTCGAAACACTCTCTGCAACATTACCAACAACATGATCCAATTTATCTACATTTGCAATGATTTTCGCCATTATTTTCTGTAAGGTTTCAATAAACTTATTGATTCCTTTAGATGATTCTCCAATTTCATCATTGCTGAAAATGCGCAGTCTTTTTGTTAAATCACCTTGTCCGACATCGATGGCATCAATGACTTCATTCAATTGCTTCTTTTGCTTTTTTAAAGGTTTTACTACAAATTGAAAAGTGATTACTACCGTTACAATAAAGGTAAGCGCAATAACAAATATCATAATTAATATATATTTTGCATTGTTTTTATATACTTCACTTTGTTGATCTCTTAATTCATTTATTCTCTCTGTATTCTCTTTACACAATTTATTAATATGATTCATAATTACGTCTGACTTTAAACTTAAATTCCAATTTATTATATCCACTGAGGAAGATGCCCCTTCGCTGGCCACCTCGGTAATCCCATCAATAACAATTTCATACTCATTAATTTCTTTTACAACATCTTTATATGTAGCTTGCGCACTCTGCGAGAAACTTGTAATATGTTGTTCTAATTCCACACTGCTTTCTTTCATGCTGGAAAATGATTTCATCACTTTATCTTTGCATGTTTTTTTTGTATCCTGATCACTTGAAACACAATAAATTATTACCTGTTTCTGAATCGCTTCCAATTCTTTATTAATGCTATCCGTTAAAGTAATTGTAATCAATCCATCTTCTGTAATCTTTTCACTACTATTCTGATTAAGTCTTAATGCAGAATAACTAGAAATAATGCCTATGATTGATGCTATGCCCAAAACAAGCACCGGAACTATAATAATCAGTAAAATACTACTCTGACGTTTGTTTCTCTTTTTGTTTTCTTTTTTTATATGTTCTTTATCATGCTTTTTTCCTATCGTAGCCTTCATAATTCTCCCTCTGTTTTCATGGAATCCTTGTATATACTGATTTTAGAGTATCCAAAACGTATATTTCAAAAGGGCAGTGGAATGTTTCCCCTGCCCTCTCTCCAAATAATGTTTTAATTTATGAACATAGATAATAACTATTTCAAGAGTGCAAGACGATCAGGATCACCTGCGAATGCTTCTTTAGCATTTTCCTTTGTAACAACAACTGGTGGGAGTTCATAAACCATAACATCAATTTTTCCATTGTTTGTTAATACATCTGTTGCTGGCATTCCATCACCAACCTGAAGAGACTTAACAATCTCAACTGTCTTTGCAACAAGTGCATCTGTTGGTTTTGCAACTGTTGAATACTGTCTTCCTGACCATACCCATTCAACAGATTCGTTTTCAGCATCAAGTCCTGAAACAACAGGAATATCCTGTCCAGCATTCTCGCAAGAAGTTATAATTGCACGAGCAATTCCATCGTTTGGTGAAAGTACACCATGAATTTCTTTATCTGCATAAAATCCAGAGATAAGGGAATCCATACGAGCCTGCGCTTTAGAATTATCCCAATCTACAGTAGCACATTGCGTGAACTCTACTTGACCGGATACAACTGTAATTGTTCCATCATCAATTTTGGGCTGAAGCACTGTCATAGCGCCTTTAAAGAAGTTAGGTGCATTAGGATCAGCAGGGCCGCCGCCAAACAACTCAATATTGTAAGGGCCTTCGCCTTTTACTTTAGCTAAACCATCAAGTAATGCCTGTGCCTGTAATTCACCTGTCTTAACGCTGCCAAACTGTACTACACCATCAACACCGGTTGTATTCTCAAGAAGACGATCATAACCAATTACATAAATACCAGCATCCTTAGCCTGTTCAAGAACTGCACCAAGCTGTGAACCATCAACTGGACCAACAATGATAACCTTAGCTCCGTTTTCAATCATTGATTCAATCTGCTGCTGCTGTTGTGGAACCTTCTGATCAGCTGCCTGAATAATTGCATTGAACCCTGCTGCTTCCAGCTGTTCCTTAAACATTGTCTCAGCCTCTTTCCAGTTCTGAGTACCAAGCCATGGTAAAGAAACACCAATTGTTGCACCTTCTTCAAATCCTGCAACTGCATCACTTGCTGCTGCTTCACTTGTTTCTGCATCGTCTGCTACTACATCCTCTGCAGAAGCTGCTTCATTTGCCACTTCCGTTGATTCTGCTGGCGCTTCAGAAGCTGCCTCTCTGTTGCTTGCTCCGCATCCTGATAACGCTACTACAGTCATTGCTGTTGCGATAACCAAAGATACCATCTTTCTCTTTCTCATTTTACTTCCTCCTTTTTTTGGGTCTTACGACCATGTTAGGCCCGGCTGCAATGTTTATCATTCATTACTAGCTGGCTTGCCTTCTTTTCATTAAGATTTCTCTTCAGAAACCTTTTTTTTGATCATGGAGCCATGTCCATGACGCTTATTATATACGTCAAATGCAACCGCCGCGAGTAATACAAAACCCTTAATTACCTGAGTACGATCAGCACCAACACCCATTAGCATAAGTCCATTATTAAGAACAGCCATTACCATACCACCAACAATAGTAGCAAGAATCGTTCCTACGCCTCCTGAGACAGATGCGCCTCCGATAAATACGGCTGCAATTGCATCCATTTCCCACGAATCACCGTCTGCTGGTCCGGCTGCAGTAGACCTTCCCACGAATAGGATTCCAGCTACAGCTGCTAGAAAAGACATATTTACCATTGTAAGAAAATAAGTTCTACTAACATTAACACCAGATAGAGCCGCAGCACCTTTGTTTCCTCCAACCGCATATACATGACGGCCAAATCTGGTACGCTGTGTAATTGTATGATAAATAATAATCAAAATCAGAAGAACCAACCCTGGCACCGGAAATGAAGTACCCACACGTCCTGCTCCGAAAAGCCAAGTGAAATATCCGATTAGCGCACTCATGAATATAATTCTTACAATAACTGTCCAAAGTGAATCTTTTGTTCCTGTCGCATCCCCTGAATGTGCATATTTTCTTAATTGGACAAAAATGTAGATTGATATACCGATAATGCCTAACAACAAGGTTGAGTTATTTATACCCGTAAACAATGGACCCCATTCCGGCAGATATCCAGAGCCAAACCATTTGAGTTCAGGAGGGGCTGGTACAGATATAGACTGTGATATCCAAATGACTCCTCCACGGAAGATCATCATTCCACCCAATGTTGTAATAAATCCTGGAATACCCAATTTGGAAAGAAAGAATCCCTGCCAAGCTCCTGCCAGAAGACCGATTGTAATAGCTACTAGTACAGCAACTCCCCATGGCAGATTAAAGTCACGAGCTGTTATTGCCATAACCATGGCAGAAAACCCAGCCACTGATCCAACAGATAAATCAATCTGTCCAATAACAATTACCATTAACATTCCAAGTGCCAGTATTAGTACATACGCGTTACCTGATATTAGGTTCTGGAAATTAGAAGAAGTAATCATCCTTCCTTCCGACGTAATATTAAAAACAATAATAAGTAATACCAGAGCAAGCACCATTGTGTACTGACGAAGGTCATTACCCAATACTTTCTTTACATACTTCATGATATATTTCCATCCTTTCTTTTTTGAAATTTTGATTGCGAGGTAATTGTCATCTTTCTCATAAGCGACTCTTGATCAGCCTCGTTTTTATCCAACTCTCCCGTAATCTTTCCTTCAAATATTGTATAGATTCTATCTGCCATTCCCAATAACTCTGGTAATTCCGATGAAATAAAAATGATTGCTTTTCCTTGATCTGCAAATGTATGAATCAGACGGTATATATCATACTTGGCACCAACATCAATTCCTCGTGTCGGCTCATCAAGAATCAGAACATCTGGTTCCGTAAACATCCACTTTGCCAAAACTACTTTTTGCTGATTTCCACCGGATAATGTGTTTACTCCTACATCTGCATTTGTCGCCTTAATCTTCAGTGCCTCACAGTACTTACTAGCAGCTGTAAGTTCTTTCTCAGCATTTAGTAAACCTCCAGCCTCGATGGCTTCAAGATTTGCAGATACTATCGTTTTACGAATTGTATCAAGCAGATTGAGACCCAAATCTTTTCGATCTTCAGGCACATATGCAATTCCATGTTTGATAGCAGACTCTACAGAGGTAATGTGAACTTCTTTGCCTTTTATTCTAATGGTTCCACCTTTGTAGATTCCATAATTCCGTCCAAAGATGGAGCGCATAAGTTCTGTTCTTCCTGCACCCATAAGACCAGCGAATCCAACTATCTCACCTGCCCGAACATTAAAGCTAGAATTCTCGCATACCATACGTCCCGGAATCTGAGGATTCTCAACACGCCAATCAGAAACTTCAAACACAATATCGCCAATATTCGCTTTATGCTCAGGATATCTATTTTCAATTGATCTTCCTACCATGGAACGAATGATTTTATTCTCATCAACATGTCCTGCTTCAACATCATAACTATCAACTGTACGACCATCACGAATTACGGTAACTGAGTCTGATATTTCTGCTATCTCATTGAGTTTATGAGATATCATAATGCACGTTATATCATTTGTTTTTAACTCTCTCATCAGATTAAGCAGATTTTCAGAGTCTGACTCATTTAGTGCAGATGTAGGTTCATCAAGAATCAGTAACTTAACATTTTTTGACAACGCTTTTGCTATTTCTACTAATTGTTGTTGCCCTACGCCTAAATCTTTAATATGGGTACTAGGATCTATTGATAGACCAACTCGTTCAAGCATTTCACTTGTGCGCTGTCTAGTAATATTCCAGTCAATCAAGCCATGCCTAACAATTTCGTTCCCCATGAAAATATTTTCACTGATTGACAGCTCTGGAATCATTGTTAACTCTTGATGAATGATTACTATGCCAGCGTTCTCTGATTCCTTAATGTTTTTGAAGGTCATTTCCTTGCCCATGAAAAGAATTCGTCCTTCATAAGTACCACTGGGATATACACCTGATAAAACCTTCATTAGGGTTGATTTACCTGCTCCATTTTCTCCACAAATGGCATGGATAGAACCTCGACGTACTTCTAACGTAACATCATCCAGTGCACACACTCCTGGGAACACCTTTGTAATACCCTGCATCTGAAGAATAAAGGGATTCTGTTCCATAACTTCGTCCACCTTCCTTTATGCCTGCATTCATAAACAGACAAGATTTATTAACTATATTTCACTAGTATTGTCACCGCATAATAAGATATTATCTAATCTCTTGCAGCCAGAAATGCACTTGGCATTAGCAGAACACGATCCGTTGCTATTGCAGCTGCACCATACAAGGTTGAATCGACTTTAAGCTGTGAATGCTTTATTTGAACATTTTCATACAACTCAGGAATTGTACGTTGCTTTACTACTTCTCTAATGATAGGTAAAAGCAAATCGCATCCTTGTGATACACTATCTCCAATAACAATAATATCTGGATTATATGCATTAATCAGCGTAACACATCCATATCCGAGGTATTCAGCAATTTCTTGAACCACCTCTAATGCCTTTTTATTACCACCTCGTGCTGCTTCAAAAACAGCATTACAAGCATCTGCCCTATTCTGATAGTCATCTGTAAAGCATTCCGGCGCTTTCTGTTGTGCCATCTTTAGCATTGCCGGTGCAGAACAGTACATCTCCAGACAACCAAAATTACCACATTCGCAACGTGGACCATGAACATTCACACTTATGTGACCAAGTTCACTTGCAGCACCCTGTTTCCCCAGTAATAGCTTCCCATTCTCAACAATACCAGATCCTAATCCTTCTCCATCTAATAAATATGCCAAAGTATGTAATGGTCTTTCATGATTTCCAAACCACCACTCCGCTAGTGCTCCCGCATTCGCATCTTGTTCGATAAATACAGGCTTATTGAACTCATTTTTAAATTCCTTTATGAAATTGATATTATGCCAAATCGGCATTCTGGTGACCATTGCTATATGTCCCTCATTTCGCAAGTATGGACCTGGCAGTGCAAGCCCGATAGCCACTATATCTTTATACTTTTTCAATATTTCACGTATCTGTTCTTTCATGGTAGAAAGTACTGTTTTCTCATCCTGGTCAATACTATATTCTGTTTCTTGTTGCGTGTATATTTTCCCTGAAATATCGAATACGCCTACTGCAAACATGTGTCTTGCAAATTTCACACCAATAACCTGATTTCTTTCTGCATTCAACTTCAACCCTATTGAACGACGGTTACCATTGCCTCTTATGCTCCCCACTTCTGATACGATTCCCATTTCTATTAATACTGCAACTATTTTGGTAATAGAAGCCTGCGTAAGTCCCATTTCCTTTGCCATATCTGCTCGCGAACATATTTCACGTTGCTGAAGTATCTTGACAATAGCGGAACGGTTCATCTCAGTTAGATCACTGTTATTATTTCCTAGTGTGTTTTTGCCCATATTCACCGACCTCTTCTAGTTATCGTTACTTTCCATCGTTGTTTAATTAACTCTGTTAATACATTAACTCTTTTGTTTCAATTTGTCAATTATATAATGGCAATTTCACAATATTTGTACATATTAAACAATCTATGCCTTTCTGTTTTAGTAAATAAGTTGTTTCTTTTACCATTTTTCACATATATATTAGTCAGATTATCTTTTCAATAACCTACTTCAAATAGGCAGAGTAAATTCAGCTGTAACCATTACAGCATTCAAATATACCCTTATCCCCATCATTTTATCTGATACTCCAAAATAATAATCCATCCTATCAACTTAAAAATGCCATGTAAAAAAACTGCCACGCAACCTGCGCAACAGTTTTTAATACATCATATATATATATATTTACTTTATCTATCAATACTTCTTTACACGGATGGTGGTCCATTGTGAAATTCTAGGTCTTGTGCAAACATATTCATAAAGGAATCACATCTTTGCGCATCTGTACTATAGCTTATTTCTTATATCCACACTTAGGGCATATGCCACTTTCATTTAATTCAACGCCGCATAAAGGACACCTATCCTTTGTTCCCTGAGGCTCATACTCCTGTGTCGCAGCATTTACGCCACTAGTAAATGTAATCTTAGCAATGTTCAGTTTGTCCTTTAAAAGATCATAAACAATCTTGATCATGCCTTCTACTGTCATTGTCTCTTTCGTAACAACCAGTCGGCAATCTGGATATGCAGTTGCGAGTTCTGTCTTAAAGGCTTCCCCTTTCATTTTGTTCTGAGGTGATCCGTTCTTGATACCTTGCTTCTCATAAACGTCTAATACTGCTGGAAGTAAAGGATCATCTTCTCTCAAAATCAAAGCATGGTCAAAGTTCTTCAGAACATCCCAAGCTACTTTCTGGATTTCATTGCAAGGATAAACCATATTAACACCTGCATTTATTGTATCTTCCACCTCAATTGTCAAAATACCTGTATGACCATGTAAGTACTGTGCCTCTCCCTTAAATCCAAAGAATCTGTGTGCATACTGCAGATCAAATGTAGTAAAACTTCTCATTCTATTTCCTCCTTTACACTATATCATTATGATATTCTCTCAGTTTTGTTACCGTACTATCATTTTAATACAAAGCTCTTTAATATTCAATCAAAACACACAATAAGTATTAAATATTCCGTTAATATATAGATGATCCAAATAATGGACAGGTATTTTTATAAAATTATGATTATTTTTATATAATTTTATCGATTCGCTAGAGAATTAGTGTCAGAACTTTATTACAATCAATTTTTAAGCTCTAAAGCAAAAAACAGTTTGAAACTATTAAGGTAATTTCAAACTGCTTTTAAGCTCACAACATGTTATCTGTTTTCAATTCTTATACATCTTTGTTCCATAAGTCCAAGAACGTTCTCTATCCCACATACTATTTTTTAGCCCTATTTGAAATAAGCCTTTCTAATGCAACAGACGTAATAATTAATGATCCCATTACAATTTTCTGCCAAAATGAAGATACATTCATGATGTTTAAACCATTATTAATTGTACCAATTGTAATACCACCTAATACCACGCCCCAAATACGTCCTTTTCCACCGAATAATGAAGCGCCACCAATAATACAAGCTGCAATGGCATAGGTTTCATAACCATCACCGGCTTCGGTTCTGCTGCGCCTACACGAGCCAGCATTACGATGCCACCAATACCAGCTAAAAGAGCGGATAAAATGTGTGCTAAAATGATATGGCTTTTTGTATTAATACCAGAGTACCAAGCAGACTGCTTATTTCCACCAAGTGCATATAAGTTTCTTCCTGCTACAGTTTTCGTTGTGAACGCTACTAATATAATACCTATTACTGCTGCATAAATTACTGGTTTGGGAATTCCCACTATATAGGTAGATAATCCTTTAACCCATTTTGGCAAATTAAATAAGGGATTTCCGCCGGTCATTACAAGACAAATTCCTCTGAAAATTGTATTCGTGCCCAGTGTTACGACAAAAGGATGCAAATCTAATGCATTAATCAAAACCCCGTTAATAAGTCCAAACAGTGCAGCTCCCAGCAAGCCAACAATTAAACAGATGACCGGCGAAACACCCTTTAAAGATAAATCAGCAACAATAATTCCCGAAAAACATGCAACTGCTCCAACTGATAAATCAATTCCACCAAGTAAAATTGCAAAGAATTCACCAAATGCCAGCAAAATGTAAACTGTCGACTGTAGCAGACATTGAATCAGGTTCGTCGGCTGCGGAAAAAATTCCGGTGATCCAATTGAAAAAGCTATAAATAGAACAATTAAGATAAAGTATTGGCTTTTATCTACTTGTCTTTTAGAATCGTGTGACAGATGAGACTCATTCATTTAAATGCAAAAAGACAGCTGTTTGAAATAACAACTGCCATTTTTTCTATAATAATTTACCTTTTTCTTTGGGTTATTATTTAAGATAAAAAAACGTACAAACACTAATTCGTAACGACAAATGACCATAATTTATCACTAATCGAAATGAATAATACCTGAACTGCAACACCTAAAAATATTATAAATCCTTCAAACACAAAAACCGCCATAAGACTCCATAGCATTTTCCAATCTTTTTCAACAATTATTCCGAAGAATGCCAGTATCATTGTAAGATTAAAAAGACCAATTATTCCACCGCCAAGGTTCGTAATGATATTAACAGTTATTCCTGCCACTGAAATTAGAATAGCGATAGGAATTACGACTATCCTAAATGGCAACTTAATTAGCAATAATAATATCTTTCCCGCTGTACTCATAATCCTTGCCTCCTCTTCATCTTGGTAGCGTAAGAATTCATTCGAATAAATCTATCATATTCCATAAGAAGATTCTTAATCTCTTTTTTTATACGTGCAGTCCTTGCAGCCTCTGCCTTAGTTGCCGTCACGCTATTACAAAATAGATCAACGCATTCCTTAAGCGCATCCGTATCTGACATTTCCACATCCATCTCAATTGTGATATCATCTGAATCAATCTGAACATTTCGAAACAGTGTGCTATTATATATGAAATAACGAAATAACCTTTTGCTTTCCTCATGGTTCATCTCTTTATCAATACGAATAAGTTCACGCGTAAATCCAGCTAAGGATTTTGATGCCATCTCCAACTTGCTCTCACTTGTGAGCTTCACTATAATGCTGTAATCCTTAATCTCTAAAATTTCAAGGTTACGTCCATTCCTTCTATAGCTTCTACTATTATTGACATAATTGCATGCATGCTCAAAGATTGGTGTCCCTTCAAATAAATGGTTTGCTATATCAGAAAACTTATCTATGCAATCTTTATTCGCTGCACTAAGTTCAAAATACTTATTATCCATAGTATCCCTCTCCTTGTTTTCGCTTCTTTCTGTATTCCCTCTTCTATACTTGTATTCTATAATATTCTACAAATAATTGCAATCACTTTTTTGTGGGCGCACACTATTTTCTTCCAAATATAGAAATCATCGCTATCCTATGTTTTCCACTGGAATCGTTGTAACTTCATGTCTTGATTGGACTTTTGGGGTCATTAAAAAAGAACCTATTATACAATTTTATGTAATAAGCTCTTTTCATGCCGTCCTACAATACTTAGCTCTATATCATCATAAGTCCAATAAACTATTTTCAATTCCTGCAATAACTTCATCATTTGATATGTCAATCCAGTTTCTTTTTGATGTGTCCAATTTCTTTCTATAGCCTTTATCATTTAATGTCGTATGTACCCTTTTACGAATATCATCAATTGAGTTTTCACGTATTCCTTCATCTTGGTATATATACTGTTCAAAGCAATGGACCAATTTATCTTTTTCTGCCAAATTAAAGAGATAATAAATATCATAGACATCTTTATATCTTGTAGAATAACTTCCAAACTTTAATATAGAACGTAGTTTTTCTGTTAGCATCTGCTCCTTAGAATTTATTAGCAAGCTAGCTCCTTCATCATCAAATCCAATATCAAAACAGTATTCTTCTTGGATTATTCCTAATCTATTATGTACTCCTAAGTCAATCTTACTGTTTAATGTTGTTCCTGCTTCATCTGTTATCTCAATATAAATACGTTTTCCATGATAATCCTGCTGTCGTAGTTCTTCTATTTCTCCTATTATTCGTATAGAAATGTCGCTATCACTTACTGCATTTAATTTATCTACAAAGGACCTGATTTCATTTTCCTCCAAAGAATATCTGATAAAATCAATATCTATATCCTGTGTTGCCCGTCTAATATTGGCGGAAATACTTCGCATGACAACTCCACCTTTTATCGTAACATTCCTATTCAATCTACTTTTAGAAATCAAGTCTAATATAATATCCTGGCATAATTTAGCCTGTGCATTCGCTACACTGTATCCTCCTTCTATTATTTTATCAACTTGTGATTTTATGTTCATTAAAAAATCTCCTTCATGATAATATCAGTTACTATTTTATTCCCCGGAAAAAGAATGATATAATCCTGCATTTTTTTAATATCCAATTCATATAGCTTATTGCGATAATTTCTAACAATTTCTTTGTAGTAATCATATGGTAATTTTTCTCTACTTCTGATTAATTCAATCAACATTCTTTCCTTATCAAATATTTGAATCTCAATACCTTGGTAATTCAATTTCATTTTTCCTATATCAGCTAAATCGTTTTGGCAGAATACTTGTTTTACCCTTGCGTCTTTAATTTTTGCAGCATCACGTACTGTACTCAGTACATACTCATCTGGTATCACATCTGTTAGTCCTTGATAATAGAAGGCAGACTCCATACTAAGAATTGCTTTTGGATATTTAAACATAATTACTTCTAGTTCAGAAGGAGATTTTATGTCTGAATAGATTCCCTTCTCAACTTTGTATACTTTCTCATCCTGAATTGCTTTTTTGAGATAATAATCTGAACCATATTCAGAAATACAATCCGCATATGTTCTAAGCACTTATATCACCACTTTCTATTAAGTAAACATCCGCAGTTTGATATTCTTTGCGGATGTTTACTTAAATAATACTACAAAACTCAGTTTTGTCAATCATTACCTTCTACATCGCATCCTTTGCTTCAAATATTATTCTTACGCATAGAATTTAAATTCCAGTCCCTCAAACTGTAAACTTACTCCCTGAGTACCTCATTTACAAACAATCTGGCTACTTTAGGGTCAAACTGCGTACCTGCGTTTTCTAATATTTCTGATTTTGCCTTTTCTTTAGAAATCGCTTTTCTGTATACGCGATCATTTGTCATTGCATCATAAGAATCAACAATGGAAATGATACGGGATAATATCGGAATTTTCTCATTTGATAAACCCTGCGGATATCCTCTCCCATCCCAACGCTCATGATGGCATAATATGTATTCGGCTATATGTTTCAATTCTGGCGCAGCCATTGCGATTCTATAGCCAATCTCCGGATGCTTCTTCATTTCATGCCATTCATCATCTGTTAAACCAGCACATTTTGTCAATATGCTGTCTTCAATCCCTATTTTACCTATATCATGAAGCATGGATAGTAATTCCAATTCAACCATTTCCTGATCGCTTAATCCCATAATCTTTCCTAATTTTTTCGAAAGATCTGCCAGTCTTTCTGTATGTTCTTCTGTTTCGTGGCTCTTTTCATACATGGTAGTTCTTATAGAAGACATAATCGAACTCCGAAGGCTGTTATACTCAAGCAGCTTTTTCCTATACATAAGCTCCTCTGCAGATTTTAAAACTTTATCAAAAGATTCCTGTAATTCATATTTGGTTGCATATCCCAAAGAAATGCTGATATAAATCATTTCCTTATCCATTTGATTCGCATACTGCTCACAAACATTCTTGATTCCGTCAACAATGGACTGTGCAACCTGATAATCTGTCCGAGGCAGAAGGATACAAAATTCATCTCCGCCAATCCTTGCAACAATGTCTTCCTTCCTTACACATGACAGAAGTATTTTTGCCACCTCGTTTAACAGTTTATCTCCCTCTCTATGACCAAAAGCATCATTTATAAGCTTTAATCCGTTAATGTCACCCATGATTACCGAGAGAGGAAGCTGATCTTGAACATCCAGATCTATCGTTTTCTCAACATAATATGTTCTGTTATATAGCCCTGTTAAGCTGTCATGATATGTGAGATATATAATTTCCTCTTCCTTTTTCTTGCGTTCTGTAATATCTCTGCTAATACCGATCAGACCCAACAAATTACCTGAATCATCAAAGTAAGGTGTTTTAAGTGTCTCCAGATAAACTCTGTTGCCGTCTGGATATATAGCCACTTCATCATTTTTCTTTTGGGTTCCCTGTCTGATTACTTCCTGATCCATTGTTATATATAACTCTGCCTGCTCCTCAGGAAAAAAGTCTCTATCCGTAAATCCGATGATTTCACTTTCACTCCGTCCTGCAAGTTTTTCAAATGCAACATTACAGCCAACATAGACACCTGCTACATCTTTATGGAAGATCAAATCGGATACCGAGTCCATCAGCGTCTTGATCAGAGCACGTTTATTCTGATTTTCATAATAAAGTTCTTTGTATTTTTTCTCACTTTTTTTAATCTCATCATTCAATTCTATTTGATCTAATTTTTCAGCTGTCATTTCAATTATCATTTTAGCAATATCAACCAAAAAACTTATTGTGATTTCGACTTTATCTTTTGAAACCACAGGCACCTTCGCAAGAGCTTCAAGATAGGCAGACTCATCCAAACCGAATTTGTGAGCCTGCATTTTAAAGAATGTATAATCTGGCTCTTCCATGAAGAACTGACCAGAAAAGAGATTGGCAATATGTTCTCCTCTCACAACAATTGGCATGCTTACATCAACCAATCCGTTTAAACATTTATAATAATGATACTGATCATTTTCTCCGATTTTAGATAATTCTGTGTCACTAATCATGCAATTGGAAGCCATTTCCGGATGAACTCTATGGAAATCAGTACATATTTCCCGCCAACCGGATTTGGATAAAATATTACCTTCAAGATCAAGAATTGCCGTTACAAATCCCGTTACTTTATTGAATCCTTCAAGTAAGGTATTTGCTCTATCAAAATCAACATAACTTAATATTTTTGATTTCATCCATGAACCTCCTTATGCAATCAAAACAAATAGTTTACAGGTTGAGTTCCGGAGAACGTACAAGCACGTCCATCTTTATGGAATTATATGGTATTATTATACAGCAACCTAGCAGAAAAAGTAAGAGGATTTACATATCCATTCAAATCTATACCTATACGCTTTTGTATATAACTTAACTCTATATTTATTCATAATATTTGCCATTCAAATTTTTCTGATAGACTGGCAAAGCCTATAAATCCTGCCAAGTTCCTAATTCTACACCAGTAAAGTTCTATAATATCGATACCCACAAGAAACATTCCCCAGTATTCAACATAGTTCCTAATTCAGTACAAAAAAAACTAATAGACAAAGCCGTAATTCGCCCTGTGTGGCATTTTGGAATAGGACTGGCCGTAGTTTGCACCAAACACGTAAAATGCAAACGTAAGAACAAAACGTTGCAAAATGACATCTAAGTAATACTTCTTGGCAAGGATACCAACTGTGACATTAGCAATACAATCTGCTGCATAATCTTTACCTGCCATATTGAATGTAAAAGCTGATAACAAGCGTTGTGCATTACTTCTTTCCAGATATACCAGCACTCTTAGATGCTCTTCCACAGCAGGTCTGAAATATTTTCCATTACCCACTTCAAGATATGGCTGTTCTAGAATCCGAAGTGCTACCCCTTCCATTAAGACGGCATCTGCAAATGCTACAAATCTCGATACACTAGGGAATCGATTAACGATGATTACATAGATAGAATCGCCCGCTACTAATCTGGAAAGTAATACCTCCAATCTTGAAACATGAATGATATTAACATCTGCTACTTTTTTACTCTTCAGATAAGCAAGACTTGTTTTGTCATCTTTTTCTGATATGATACCGTAATTCATTACACACCACTCCAATCTGCTATTCATAATTAAAATCCAAAAATATATCACCAGCTACATACAGGTTAAATTTCTCTGATATATCTGAAAGCACACATTATGTTTAGGATTTGTGAATAATTCCTATTTCAAAAAAGGATAGTGACTGTGAACACCTCGATGACACTTCAGACTTTTCTTTGTAACTGCCAGAATTCGCAGTGATATCCATCGATTTTAGAAAAAATGGGAGAAAGACATTTTTTTGTGACAAATATGACTCTTTTTTTGACTCTAATTGTGAATCCACTTGGAAATATAATAAGAAAAGTTTTTTTTAGGTAGCTCAACTGACCGAGAATGGTCCACCTGCTACTAAAGCATACCTTAAAACCGCTGATATTATCAGCTTTGCAAAGAATATGTGAAATCAACAAAAGGTTACATCAAAACAATAACAGAATATATCACTTCAAAAAAGACTTTATTAATACGAAATCAGATAATATCAAATCATTTTTATGCATAGTGGTTTCCATTTATGTCATTGTTTTTTATAAAATCTTTTATCGATAATATTGGCTGTCTTTTTCTCCTCACCAATTAAATATGATTCTCGATACACTAGTTTGTAATCTTTAACACGGTTCATTGCCTCTTTGTTGCTTATCTTCTCGACAACCAATCTCTCCATGCCCCTACTGGTTGAAAACAGGGCATTCCTGTCGGATAGTACTTTAGCCTGCCACCTTTTATGAACAGCTTGGACGCTCCATTTACCTCTTTTTCTACTACCTCAAAGTCATCCCCCATCAACATATTCAACATCGCTTAGGTATACTTTAAAATATAGAGCTAGACTGTCTGCGTCAAAAACCTTATGTGTATTTGTCATACCATGCCCCCATAAGTCTGTGATTTCTTTATTGGTTATAAATGGAGCTATCTCATCAAATATCAGCAGAATGTGCAAGTGCCGTGAATTGTCGTGACTCTCACCCTGTGGCTCTGCTACTGTAATTCGTTTGAATGTCTTCTGACCAGTTGACAAGTCGGTCTGATTATTCAGAAATCGTTGCAATCTTCTTAAAAACATTTTTCCATCTTCATATACTTTTGTATGGTCTGTCATCACATCCGCATAGGTCAAGGTCATCCATTTGCAACAACATGGGTCTGTTGCATTACACCGAATTAAATCCATCAGTTTATTGATACTCTTTCGAACACTTTTGGGTGATTGATAAAGATTTTCAGATTTCTTTCTCTCTTTAATCTCGCCTGTTTCTTTATACAGATATTTGTCCTTCGAAATGTTCTGTATGGGACACCTTTTGTTAACTCCAGATGAAAACTAGACTTCTCGGGTATTTCCCGCAATTTTGAATTTTACTTTGGTGTTCTCATGGAGAATAATTGATTTTGAATTCACTTTTCTAATTTTCATAATAAAATTCACCCTTTCAAACATTTAAATTTTGTTTGAATGAGTGCATTTATCTCATCATAATGGAATTACATCTGAACTTTTTGTATGAAAAAAATGCACCATTTTCATCTCTGAAAAAAGTGCATTCATCTGAACTATTATAATCCATTTGCCTAAAGTATATCCATGATAAAATTTTTTGCTAAAGTCTCTTAATTCCTATAATGGATTACATCACTTCGTAAATCCTCGTAAAGCTATTCTGGTTCAAAATACTGATTGCAGTGGACAAATTCACATTTTGGCAACCTACTGTTTTTCAGAAAATTTTATAAATTGGAAATAATAGGTGTTTCGTAGCGCAATAAGCATAAACTACTTTCCTTCAAAAAATAAAGTCACCTCTCTATTTTGCATTAAGATAGGAATTGTAATTTTCTCAAAAATACTTCCGTCTATAATCGAATTGGCAATAATTGTGACTTTTCCCTCTGCACATTCCGCAAACCTTTGTTCCAATTCACACCAAATCTCGTGAACTTTTTCTGGTTCTAATTCAAAACCTGGTTCAAACATATTTAGAGCTAAAAATTCTTGACCTGCATGCGTTGATTCCAAACTACCATTCTCGAATTCTAAGACATTATCTTTAACTCTTTTAATTTCATAATTGGCATCTTTGTATACTAATTTTCTATTCCATTTAATTGCTTGAATAGTATCTATCACCTTTTTAATCTCTTCTTTATTAGTTGGCAAATATGCAATATCATCATCATACATTGGTTCAATAGGAAAAATATATTTCCCTCCATCATCTATATAGCTAATGTATTTCCAACCCATTCTTACTTCAGCCTTATTATCAGAAATATTCATTTATTCACTTACCTCCAATAATTCCACGAAATTATCATAAATTATATTTTTATCTTCACACAAAATAAATTCTAACCGATCTGCATATAATTCTTTGTGTTTTTCAAAAGAAATGCGTTGATATAAGACTTTTTTTTGCAATAATGTTAATTTACATTGTTCCTCCGTTTTCTTATTAATAACCTTTCCCATTCCAACGTACCAACATTTATCTCGAAAATCAGCAGCAACAACTTGTGCAATACAAGACTTATCTTCATATATTATGTCACTAACCCCTTTAAGTGCTACGCTAAATTTTTTTTCCATAATAGTTCTCCTTATCTAATATTAATGTTGGTAACCATATCATTTTCAAACCTCAATTTAGGAAACTCCGTACTATAAAAAACAGTTTTTGGTTTTACTGAATCCGGAACATTCTTTACAAATGCAGTAACTGCACCGCTAGCACCATCCGCATATCTTCCAGACAATGTATTCCACAAATTATTTGCTTGACTTTCACTTAAACCTAAACTTTCGTATTTATATGTTCCATCTGGTAATTCTTTATACAATTGCAAATCATCCATCCACTTACCACCATGGGTCTTTTCTAATGTATATTTTTTCACTCCCTTACTTTCAAATAACTGTTCAACATACCTTTCTGCCATTTGTCTTGCCGTTATAGTACCATTGGCAGTTTCAACTCTTCCAGCATAAAATATTGCACCGTTCTTTGGTGTTGATACATCCATTGTTTTTGCTTTATCTAATAAATAATCATATCTATCTTCTGGTGTTTTAAGTTTACTAAATTCATCATATAAGCTCGAATTACCGCCACCCTCACTTATTTTAGCAGCCTCACTAGCTTTCGCCAAGCTTGCCTCACCTGCTATCTCAGTTGCACTGGCTGTGGCTGTTCCAGTTTTTACTTCCGCAGTTCCTGCGGTCTTTAATAGCTTTTCACCCTTACCTGCATTCCCTATTGCTTTTGCCTTACCTACCACACCTGCCACAATGCTTGCAAACAATGCTACCTCTATGACTGCTCTTCCTTTTAGCTCTCCTTGTTCTCGTGGCGTTCCCTCTTTTATGATTCTAAAGACTTCAACTATGGAAGATTTGACTCCCTGCAATATTATCTGACCTGACTCCGTCTTCGCAGCCGTTACGGCAAAACGAAGGTTAAACCATTTGATAGGTACTATATTTTCTGTCGATACAAAATTCTTTGCCAGGCTCACTGCAAAAGTTTTATTACAAAACAGTTCCTTGTACAAAATGGCGGCTTCACTAAAGCCTTCTTTTAATGTCACCATACCGATTGCCATCTCGCCAGCAACCTTAAGGCCACTTCCTTCATAACCCTTCATGGATTCCTGTCCATTTTTGTATTCTTTTACAAAAGTTTTTCCGAAACTCTTTCCCCCTTTAAGCATTCCCTGCACGATAGCTTTTTCTAGTGCCTTTTTAGTAGCAAGTATTCCTCCTGGACTTGCCATTGCAAATGCCTCTCCAAAGGAACTATCCATCAATTTATCAATCTGACTGTTATACATTTTTGTTAGGTCTATATCGGGTTTATCAAACTCTCCTACTGAAATTGAAACACCATTTTTCCTTGTATAAGACATATGTGGTAGCATTTTATTCCAAAAAATTGTATCCGAAATACTATTGGTGATATAGGACATGATTTCCGCTGCCTTCTTCAGCTTCTGTACTTTTTCTGGCTCATGTCCCAATGGATCTGTATATCTTAGTGGATTTGCCAGGCAGTACATATACTGATTCAGGCTCTGTGGTTGCTCAATCTGAAGATAGGCATCCTCATCCTTTGATGTAAAGCGTCCAATCTCTGCTCTATATTCCCTTGCATTTGCATGCCAGGTGTTTCCTATCTCATCATAGCGATACCCTGTATAGCCATAGGGCTGTTCACTTCCCTGTATGTCATATCCACTTCCTTCTATATACTGGTCTCTTCCAAATTCATCATAGCCATAGGTTGCGACTACTTTTCCGTCTTTTCCCATCATACGCACGGGGCTTCCCAGATGGTCATTCCTATAATACAAAAGGCTCTTCTCTGTTCCCGTCTCTAAAGCCACTAGCTCTTGGCTATCCCAAAGGTAACTCCTTGTCATAGCACCTGTTGTCTCAGACAGAATCTGGTTTGTCTGCTCCGTATAATCACGGACATAGGTGGTGGTGATGCCTACCTCCTCATGACCGATACGTACACCCATTCCATTATAGAAATAGGTACACTGCCTGCCTCTTTGGTCTTGGGCACTGCTTAATCGGTTAGACGCTCCATAGGTGTACTTTTTGACTGTACTTCCATTTTCCCTTATCGCAGTTACATTTCCCCTTTTATCATAAGTATAATCTTTTTGGGTGTCTCCTGCAACCTCTTTGATGAGTTGGGAAAGTTCATTATAGTCATACAGAGTCTCACTTCCCGCCTGATAATCAATGAGGCTTGTTCTATTCCCATAGGTATCATAAATGTCAGTTATATATGAATAAAGAAATTACCCATATCCGTTTGGAAATGAGTAATTTCTTTAATGGTAAATCTATATAATAATTTACAATTCAACATCCTCTTCGTCTTCATCCATGCTATCGAGAATCATTTGTCTGATATCAAAAATATCTGTAATGACTGTTGCGTCCATACTTCCCTCGCAATTAATAAGCCACTGAAAATGATTATACAGTTCCTCCGTGAATTGAAGGAGTTCTGGCTTCGTCATTGTTAAGTTTGAAATATATCCAGACCATTGTCTGTGAGAAAAGCCCTGTTTGAGCATATAACGCTTTATTTCCGCATAAGCTCTTTTGGATTCACTAGCCAATTGCTTTCTCCTTGCTGTAAAATGCCTTTAAATCATCAGTGCTTGAATCGGACGTATCATACCAAAGCCAATCAAGGATATTATCCATAAACCAATCTGTCTGTGATAACTTCAAAATCAGCGAACCACAGGTGGTAAAATTGCCGTTCGTATACCAATCATTTTCATCATTCATCATTCCTCTTTTTGCAAAAGAATTTGAAAGATACTGATTGATTTTATCGATATCATATTTTCCCTCACGAAGAATCTTTTCTTCATTAAGAGTAATCAACATCTTCATCATAGTATATCCCTCCTTGATAGATTTATTCTAGCACAAATTCTATGTATGCGGTAGAAAAATCTGATTATTTCTATTATACAACACACCCTTTTATCCATATCTTAAATGGAAAGTCCATGATTTCAATATCTGCCTGCCTCTCTGCAAGGGTGACCTTTTGATTGCGCTGATACATTGTTTTTGATTTCTTTGGTAGTTGATATTCCATTTACATCCTCCTCGATAATATTATTTAAAAAACATATGAAAAATGTCTTTCCAAGTAGTTGAAATAATTACAAGTGAAAAAACGATTCCCCTGAAATAACAGCGAAGCAAGTGCCTTCCTTGTATCTATTTCGTTTCTGTCTCTGCTCCTAATTCCACTTCTAGTGTGCTTCCTGCTTTTTTACTTTCCAAATTTTCATAGTACCAAAAGTATTCCGTCTCTCCAAAAACATCATAGGGTACTATTCCACTTGGACTTTGTCCTTCTACTTTTAAATTATAGATCTCTTTAGTGGATGTTATTCCCCACGCAAATCTTGTGTTTTCGGGATCCACATTCATATCCTGATTATAATCGCTGAATATGAACATCGTTTTAATCATTTCTAAATCTGTTCCTGTTTTTTTTGCTCCTTTTCTAGCTTCTACTGGTTCCGTAGCTAAAAAGGTATATTTTGTTTCTCCATCTATTTCTTTTTTACGGAATTTTGTAAGAGCAAGGCATTCTTCTTTCTTATTTTTTACCGAGCGAGTATAGACTAGTAAATATTTGTCACTTTCAAATTGCTGAATAATCTCATCTATATTCCTGTGATATTGCTCTTTCTCATCTAGTGCAAAATTTGCATTTGAGATTGCTTGTTGGATACTGTCATAATAGGAACTATCCGGGATATCTTCTTCTGCCCTTTGTTGTTTCAGGTCCTTGGCATTATACTCTATATAGACTTCTGGTTTTTCTTCTGTCTCTTCTGTCGTATCATTCCAGTGATACTTTTCTATACATTTATACAAAATAATGTTTCCCGCCATCAACACCACTGAAAGCAATACCATGGAAGCCATAACAATCACCAATATCTTTAGTATTTTTTTAATTTTCTTTTTCATTTTTTTCTCTCCTAAATGCATTGATACTACTACTATATTTTGAAAAAGTATTATTCTAAAACAGATGTGTGGGCAAACAGTGTATACTTTACATCATTTATCTCTACATCATATAATGTAGTATTTGCACCAAGAACTTTATTTTTTGAAACATTATTTTGAAGCCAACGAATATCGTTTTTTCTATTATTGGCGGCAATATTCCATAAAGTATAATATTAATTTAAAAAAACATAAGAAAAATATCTTTCCAAGTAGTTAAAATGATTACTATCATAAGTATTTGACAAACTATTTAGTCTGTTTACCGAATAGATTCCTTCTGTCTCATGAGTGGCATCTTCTGCTATACCTCCTGTCGTATGGCTTAATAAATTACATCCACCAAGGGAAGCTATCAAGATAAAACTTAGTATAACAATTACCTTTTTTTTCACTATTTTCTCCTAACCCATATTTTTGTCTGGGAAGTCTCTATATTTCTTTAAAATTTTTTATACTTTAATCTTGACATATTCTCAATGGACTAATAATATTTGTTAAGATTTGTTAAAAATTCTATTATTTCTTTCTTATTATCCAAACTATCTGTTTTTTCAAAAAGCGTCTTTAGTATCAGCGTTATTACAATTCCTAAAGGAATCATAACTATTCCTAGATATATTTCTGGAATAATAAACCACAAAATTCCAATCCAAAAAAGAACTAATACAATTCTCAAAACATGCTTTACCCAACTTATAACAGCAAATCTTCCAATTATAATAGAATGTTCTTGATTTTCTTCTATAATTGCTTTAAACCATTTAAATCCTCCTTTACTTAGTCCTTTTCCAGTATAATATACACTTATACTATCTTCATTTATTATACTGAGATAACAATCTGATAGGTACATGTTTGAGATTGAAAAATCATATGTCCTCTTTTCAAAATTGCTAAATAATCTTTCTTATTTAGGCAACAATCTATTCTATTAGTACTACATAACCCTGCCATTTTCTACTCCCCCTTATGAAATATTTATCCTAATCCACATCCATGACAAAATCCCAAAGACTTTATCAAACCATCCATCATTTCTTTCATATTAAGATGTCCAAAAGTTTCTGTATAGCTTCTGTTTTGTATTCCCTTGCTTGCGCAAAGTAAGTCTGTGCTACCTTATCATACTGATTGAATTATTCATTTACCTTATAAGTCATCGCAATATTATAATCATAGTCATTTCCGTGTATTACAATCAGATAATCACCTTGCCAATCAAATGCATATTCCTTACTTTCTGGAAGCGTAAAAAGTTCTTCTTGTTTTTCTTCATTTAACTTTTGTCGATAGATTTTATAATTCTTTAAAAGATATATCGTACTATTCTCATAGCCAATAATTCTAGTTTTATTATCTTTTGTTTCATAAGTAATACTGTTTTTCCCATTTGTTGGATCTAACTGAAATAAAATATCTCTATCTAGATTGCTTTGATAATATATAGGGTTTATCCATGGCATACGCGATCCCTGTATCACTCCAAAAATTTCCCCGTTTTCAGTATTAAGAAACTTTTCATAGATATTGCCGCTCTCAGAATTTTTATAACAGGAAAGTGGTTTCCATTCATCCTCCCCATCTACTTTATATTGAAATGCCTGCGGTGTAGATTGTGCTTCAAAATTACTTTTAAATACAACTTGTTTGCCATAATAATCAACCTCCGCCTCATGCTCAAATAATAAAACTCTGTTCGATTTCTCTTCTCGTACACACTTAATCTGATAGTAGTTTCTGCTTAAATCAAAATATCTGCTGATGACCATTCCTTGATATCGTAGTTTCTGTTCCTTTCCAGATATATCTTCCTCTGAAAACAATGTATTCATATTGATACTATTTGTTGCTATATTTTCCTCTATTGGACAAATGTAAGTATCTTTGTAATCCACATAGCCATACAACAAATAGCCATTATAAATATTAAAGTGAAATCCAGAACCCTCACATTCAAATACAACAGTTTCTTCACCTGTGAGCAAATTCTTTTTAATTAACTTATTATGATAATCTTTTCCTTTTTGCTCGATAAAATAAATAGAATCTTTATTTTGTATAAATTGATTTATATTTGCATTTTCAACGACTTTCTCAATTATATCTTCCTGCATAGAATATTTGTAAATTCCATTTTCATTCAAATATAAATACTCTTCATTACTCTTATCTGAATTTTGATGCGCATTTAACCTGTAAACAGAATAAATTTCTCCTGACCACTTCTCGTCAGCAATAGTAGCTTGATTCCCTCTATATATAATACTATTAGATGCATAATCTAATAATTTGCACCCGCAAAGTGAAATGGAAATGATAAGGATTTCTATTACAATTCTTCTTTTTTTCATATTAGTCTATACCTTCTTAGCATATATTTTGGTTGTTGTTTGAAAAATCTCCAATCATAGGATTACTAATTCCTAAAATAGATATGACCGAAGGTTCTTTATTTATTGCGCTAATAGCTTCGCTCAATGTATTCTTTTTATTGTATATTCGTGTCCTTTATTTTATATGTAGCGGCCACTTCATAATCATGTTTATCATCATCATACCTGATTATTAGATAGTCTCCCTGCCAGTCAAATAGATACTCATCATTTCGTGGTATTTCTATCAATTCTTCTAGTTTTTCACTATTGACTGCTTGACGATAGATTTTATAGTCCCGTAAAAGATATATCATACTATCCTGGTAGCCTATGATTCTTGTTCGGTTATCCTCTGTATCAAAAATAATGCTACTCTCCCCAGTCTGTGGATTTAGCTGAAACAGAATATCTCTGTCAAGATCTCTCTGATACATTTGATAATTATATTGCACATTGCTCGGAATTGAAATTAATCCTATAATAGTTCCATTCTCTACAGTAAGATAGTTCCCATATATTCCAGCATGATTGTCTAAAAAGCAGCTCAATAAATGCCATTCCTGTTCTCCCTCAATATTATATTGAAACGAATCTAATGTAGACTCGCCTTCCGTAACATTTCTGAATACTATTCTTTTCCCATAAAAATCAATAGCTTCCTCTTCATAATCATACATTAATGTTTGATTCGTTTTCTCTTCCCTGATATAATTTATATCATAATACCCTTCTTCTACATCATATTGCCTACAGATAACCATTCCATTATATACCGTTGTTTGTCGTTTACCCGTGACATCATCTTCCTTAAATAGCAAATTAACGTCAACACTTTCTGCCTCTGGGTCTCCTTCCAACGGACAAATATATGTGTATTTATGATCTTTGCATTCATCCCATATCAAATTATCATTATAAATACTTAGACTGATAGAATCACTTTCCGATTTTACAAGCAAGGTTTCCTCCCCTGTTTGATAATTCTTTTTTATTAATCTACTAGGAGGTTTGTTTCCATCTTCATGGGGCGTGTAATAGAGATAGTCACCAGCTATTTCAAAATCATAACTATTCATATTCGAAACAATTTTATCTAACTCTTTATCTTGTATAGAGTAATGATATATTCCCATCATATTTCCATAGAAATAATCTTCATTACTATTACATCGGTTTATATTAGAATTTATCTGCTTTACGATATAGATTCCTTCTGTCTCATGAGTTGCATCCTGTGAAGAACTTACCTTGCAAATTATATCCTCAAAAACATTCATTGCGCCTCTTGAAGCAGAATCAAATAAACTGCATCCTGTAAGAAAAGCAATACTTACAACACATATTACACTGATTTTAATTCTCTTCACCCTACTATCTCCTCGTACAATACTATTTTAAAAAACCAAATTAAAAATATCTTTCCACATATTAAAAATAACTAAAAACGCTATGCACAATTCTGCTGGAATCATAGCAAAATAGGTGACATTTTTATAAAATTCATCTCTATCTGTTTCTATCTTTGCATTTCTTAATGCACTTATTTTATATATACAACTGCTTATCATGGAAAGTGGTGCTAAAAAAACAACTGTATATGCAGAAAATATTATAATTAGTACATTTGAAAAAAAGATAGACAAGAATACTATACTCTCTAATTTTTTTCTTTTTTGCATATAATTCAAAGCTAAAATCAGGATAATGCACTCCATTGCCAAAAACAAAATATGTATATTTTGTTCTCCAATTTTTTCAGTCAGAAACATATATGCCATCGAAACTACAACAGCATACATGATTATTGATAGTATTTTCAATTCATTCAAATGAATACGATTCACTGTCATTACACTCACTCCATGGTCTTAATCTATTAACGTTTTTCATAAAAAAACTGTTAATCATTTACGATTATTTACGATTCTTTCCTCTTATTATAATAACACTTTATTCTATATAATCAACATAATTACATGTTTATACATTCACTTTTGACAATTTCTTTACTTTTTTTGAATGTCAATGAATATCTGTGCCAGAGATGGTGATCAAGGGTAATTCAAATCTATACTTATACGCAAAATACAGGCTACCCGAAAGTAGCCTGTATCTTTATATAAGTGATCGCAAAATGAATTAAATCTATTTCACTTGATTTGCTTCTTCAAGTAAATCCGTTAAGCTATATCTTTTTGCTCGAAGAACCTTATATAATCCATCATTCATGTAGATATTTCCCGTATTTTGTGAATAACATTCAAAATTATTAACTTTTGCTACAATTTCAAAATTCGAATCCAAAAAGTACCCCATTCCATACCCAGACAAAATGTAGCCGTTTTCTATTTTCTGTATTTTATTAATTTCATCCAATAAATTGGCATGTCGTTTTATTGTTTCTAAAGTATCTAGTGCTAGCACATCTACGATTCCGTCCTTATATACCACAAATAGTTTTTTTGATTCCTGATCCATTACCATTTTTATAATTCTACTAACCTTTTCCTTCTTAGATACAATAATTTGATTACTATCAGCATCATATAATTCAATCTGCTTTGACTCCTTGTTTGCCACTATATATTGGCTCTCATCCTCTGAAAGATCAAATACATTCGAAAAATCTGTCTTATCAAAAATTTTGATTTCTTTGAGAACTTTCTTATTTATGTAATCATATGCAATTAAATTTTCTCCATCCTTGTAATATATGATTGCCCCATCATTAGAAATACGTTGCAGATCCAGATACTCGTCAACTACTATTTCTTTAATGATCTCACCTGTATCTTTATCTATATCAAGCACACTCTTATTTGTAAAAACTTGAAATAATCGTTTCTCACTATTGTAAATTATTTTTTCTAGTATCCCTTTAACGGTAAATGTTTTAATGAGTCCTTTCTCTTTCATATTCCAAATGGAAACATTAAAACCTTCTTGATAAACATCCGTAATTAACATCCTGGTTTCCTCATCATCAATTGCGGTATTCCCAATTACATTTTGATCTTCCAGCACTTCCTCAACCTTACTTCCTATAGCCTTTTTATAAATACATATATTTGGATTTTGCAATTCCTGTGTTGCAATAAAATTTTTCCCAACCATTAACGCATTCAAATTGGTGCTATGTGAAATAAATCTCTCCGGAAAAACAAAGTCCATTTTTTTCTCAAGATCAATACCATGGAATTCTCCCTGTTTTGTAAATACAAAGAAATTTCCAGTTTCAAACGTATCAACTTCTATTACTTTTGATCCATATCGGAATTCATAGTCTTCTATTCCAGTCTTTTCATGAATAGATTTTAATGCATCATAAGATAATGCCAGAAATAAATCGTTTGTAGCATTATCCTGAAAATATAACTCTGTCAACACGGCATTCTTTGATTCATATGTCCATTTTGCTTGTCCGGATTGAATATCATAGCAGTCAATGGACCCATTTAGATTTGAAAAGAGCGCATCTGACATGCTAACGTTTTGATTTGCTACAACATATAAACTATTATTAATAATGTATATGTTATGAATGCTTTCATATTTTGGTGTACACCTATATTTTTCAGACAAATCTGCCAGATTTAGAACTTTCACATGCCCCTTAGACACTTCACCATCTTTTCGATACGCAATTGCTATAATCCCTAAGTCTGTAGACACCTCAGACTTTGTAATGGTAATTCCCTCTTCTAAGAATTCATAGGTTCCTTTCTCTTCTAGGTTAGTGACATCGAGAAGTGTGATTTTCTTCATATCGTTTAAGACAACTAGCGTTTGGTCTTTCGAAACACTATACTCACCGAAATAAGAACCTTCTTTTTCAACTCGCATTTCCTGCTTCGTTAGATCATAGATCGCCAACCCCTTTTCTGTTGGATAGAGGATAGCATCATCTCCTACGAAATGCACTTTATCTTCAAAAAATAGACTTCCACTTTCTTCAAGATTGATTCTAAATACTTCTTTTCTATTTTGTGGATTCCAAACAAGACAATTTCCATAACGATCAATGCTTAATATTTTTTCACCGTTTGGAGATAATTCCATATCTACCACATCGGATTCATGGTCAATCAAATACGCTGGCATCTGACGATAGCCATTCTCATAGACCTGAAGTGCTTGGGATAAAGCGTATTCCGCCTGTGCCACATAAGGCATTTCGGTATCCTCTTCTCCCTTTGGAAGGGCGGATACTGCCGTCTTAATCGCCTGCTCTACATTTCCTTCTTTAAGATAAGTCAGGGCATTCTCTGCCAGATTCTTATTGTTTTCAATCAAAGCATCCCAATACTGTGTTTTAATCTCCTCCGATTGTTGCGCGATTTTTTCGCTTTGCTTTTGAATCGTAAATGCAAGCGTCGTACTAATCGTTGCAAATGTCACTCCTACAACTGCAATTGAAGAAGCTAATAAGATTCTACGTTTAAGGATTTGCTCACGGTGTCTTTGGCGTAAATCATCATATCCTAGTTGAAACATTGGCGCTGCTAATCGAAGTACTTCTTCTTTTATTTTCTTATTTCGCTCAGCATTGTTTTTACCACGTACGTCGGCCGCTAACGGTTCGATTTCAACCTCGGTTTCCCTTTCAATACCCTCTACATCTACTACTATTTTCTTGAAATATCGCAAAATATCTGGGAAAGAATCCTGTGGTTCGCCTTCTGCCAATACTGCAAAAATCTTGTCCCTTCCATGAAACGCAATAAAAGTCTCAATCTCTTTCATACACCATTTGGATTCGGATAATCTCTTAGTACAAATAACAATTAGAAACTCCGAATTCCTAAGGGCATTCGTAATCGGGTCTGCCAAATCACTGGCTAATGGCAATTCATCACGATCTCGAAACACTCTGGTGATTCGCTTTTTATCATTCTCACTCCTTGCTTTCAGAATATTCTTAGGCAAACGGAATGCTTCTAACTTTTTATGCAGATTCTCAGCAATGTACTGATCTACTCCCCCATGTCTATAACTGATAAATGCATCGTACTTCTTATCTGAAAGATTCATTACTACCCCCAACAAATTTATTCTATATTCAAATCAATTTTTTCATAGGTCTTATAAAAGATGTTTTGCTCAACAATATACATATCTTGGAGATTCTCTTTGCTCACAGCAAAATAGTCACCCGGCTTACCCAGCATATACTTTTCTTCATCCCATAAAGTAAAGATTTTCAATGTTTGGCCAAGCTGTTTAGCATAGATAAATGTCTTGCCAGATGCAACACAACAGTTTGCATGTGCTACCAAATCAATATCCATTCCGCTTTCACGATTCTTAATGATCGGTCTATAATCGGTTACAATCTCTTCATATTCTTCCACCTTTTGATAACGCTTTTCAAAAGTATCCTTTTTGATTGGATACACTTCACCTTTAATTCCAATCATAATATATATGGACTCCTCTACGACAAGATCTATATCTCCTTCTAGCGTTCGCACTGTTATTGGCGTATTCACAGGTAACAGCTTGGATATGTCCACATACCAGACAATCATCTTTTTCTTCTGATAGAGTCCCATATCAGATAGATCTGCCTGATACGACTTTGCTTCAATAATCTCTACCTGGTCATAATACTCATTCATACGTTTACTAATATAGCCTTCTGAATGAAGCGTCGGATAATACTTTTGGTATAACTTACCATTAATAAATCCACCTGCTTTCTCGATATGTCCTCCCCCAGAACCCATATTGGCTGTTAGATAATCTGCCAACTCACTTGCTCTAACTTCTTTCACACAGCTCCTAATCGATAATTTAAGCCCTGCTTCTGATTCATGGTACACAACGCACACATCGACGCCATCCACCTGTAATAAAAAATCACTAATAAGTCCCAGAATATTTGGATCGCAAGGTTGCGCCTTAATAATGGAGTAACGATACTCTTCATTGTATATATTCCGAATGAGTGCAATCCCAGCAATTTCCAACTCTTTCAGATTCAAGTTGGAATTGCGAAATATTGTAATTAAATTCTTATTATAGGAAAGTTTCTCACGCATATCCTGATCCATTGGAAAGGATAGTTCTGAAAACTGATTGGTGTCTGTGTATAACCCATAATAAAGTGCTGTTCCTAATATCTGGTTATCATTGACTGGGTATTTTTCCTGTAGTAGCATTCGCCACACCAGTGTCGAACAGCTTCCATAGATTGGTTGAATCTCGCAAAGGGTACATCCACTAATTTCTGGCTGATGATGATCAATCATCGCAATATTCGAGGCATCTAAATGACTTACATTCCCTGCACCATACTGACAATCAACAGTCAATAAAAGATCTTCTTCTAGCGCAGTATCTTTATCCAAATGTTCAATTGGTACATTTAATTTGTCAATGAGCAATATTAAGTTTGTCTTTTGAACCAAGTTTCTTCCACTATAAAATAATCTAACTTCTTTTCCATGATCCTTGAAATACTCATATACTGCAAATCCCGATGCAATGGAATCTGCATCAGGATTATCATGGCATTGTATCGCAACACTACTAAACACTAATAAATCTGAAAGTTTCATTCCCGCCCCACCTGTCAACATTTTTTGTAATTAAATTCGCTTATCTCATTATACACTCTTGTAGCTTCTTAGAAAAGATATATAGTGCATAGGTTGCAGAATAATATCTCTTGCATTATGTTCTATTACTTAGTTAATTACTTGGTTCCCTTTTCTAATTTATTAGCCTCTAGTATATATGATATATTACTTGCTGCCCAAAATATAACTACTACAATAACTGCAAGTACTCCTGTTCTCAAGAAATATCCTGCTAATGTTAGCAGTAACCACAATCCGATACATAGCATATTCGTTGTCTGATAAGCTTTGTATGAAGCTTTGTAAATGATTATCTGCTCTGCTTCATCACAGCTTTCAAGCCATTTTTTAGCAAATTTTGTATCATATACACTTCCCTTCTTCTCTGGATTCATTTCTTTGGTAAAATCAACTTCCTGTTGTAGTAAGACTATGTAAATTGCTATTCCTACAAGAAAGATGAATACTGCAAAAAACACTTTTGTAGGGCTCTTCTCCATATTCACCATAAAAGCACTCATGGTTACTATCGAAAAACAAAGAAACTGAATCATCATTTGAATGGTTAAAACCATTAATGCTATTGTTACTTTTAAATCAATTTTCTTAAGATTCTCCTCTTCAACATAGGAGCTTTTGCGAAATTCTTTCTTAGCCAATCCTAACATAAGAGGGCATGTCACCAAACAAGCAACTGTCGAAAAACCCATAATCCAAGGTGAAATATTTCCAAGAAAGATAATTACATTATTTTCTAACTGAATAGAAAATGCCATTGGGTCCTTGATTTCACTAAATCCCATTGCTGCAACTCCTCCTATGATTCCACCCGCAACCGTGCATAGGATAAGCAAAATAGTAAAGGGGATAATTGCTTTCTTATTATCTTTCTTAATTGTTTCCATTTTTTGTTCTGTATAATTTATTTTCGTTTCCATTTTAATCCTCCTCATAAATAAAAATTTCTTCTACTGTCGTTTCAAAAAATCTTGCTATTTTAAGTGCAAGTGTCACTGATGGGGAATAATCTCCTCGTTCAATCAAACTAATGGTTTGTCGTGAAACTCCTACTCGTTCTCCCATCTCTTGCTGATTTAAACCTACATTACTCCGAAAATCTTTTAATCGATTCTGTACTGGCATTTCATTCTCTCCTCCTTATTTACTGCAGTCATTGAATTATGTGATAAAATTAAAAGATTAAATATCTTTTGTCTCGTTACATACGCTTTATCTTTTTTATTGGCCAAATAAAAATGACAACTTTCTTTGTCATCATAATAGCACTGACAAAGAAAGTTGTCAACATATTTAAAACATTTGAATTATTACATTTTAGTTTCTTATTTGTTGTTTTGAATCAATTCTATTACTAAACCGCCGTTATTACAAATAATAATGATGTAAAATCTCCACCAAGGCGGTCAAACAAATCTCTCTCCACAGGAATTCCAATATACATTAATTCACTGCCGTAATACTGAAAGCTTCTGTCAAAATAGTTTACTTCGTACAGAGTATCCTCTAAAAGGCCCGTCAGTTTAATACGTGCAAAAGAACCATTCACTGTATTGAGTCGCTGAAAATACATTGCAACAGCCTCACTTGCATCCTCAGAGACACTAATCCACGAGGTCTCATTTCCCTCAAACGGACTTAAAATTCGATAGAATTTTCCTTGTTGGATTAATTTACGGTATTTTTTATAGAAAGCTATCTGCCCTTTGACTACTTCCATATCCTCCTCAGAAAGCTTGTTCAAATCTAGTTCATATCCAAATGCACCATAGAATGACACATTTGCTCTGGTTGCCAATGGTGTAGTTCGATTATTTTGATGATTCGGAACTGCCGATACATGTGCTCCAATAGAACGAATCGGATAAACGAGGCTCGTGCCATATTGAATTTTGACACGCTCACAGGCATCCGTATCATCACTGCACCACGCCTGTGGTGCATAGTGAAGCATACCCGGATCGAAACGGGCGCCACCGCTTGCACAGGATTCAAACAGAATCTCAGGGAATTTTGTCGTCAGCCTTTCGTATAGCCGATAAACTCCCAAAATATGTTTATGCATAACCATTCCCTGATTTTTTGCACATTGCACACGAGAATAGCACTCAGAGATATAACGGTTCATATCCCACTTGATATAAGAAATACATGAATTTCCAATTACTTCGGCAAGCATTTCATAGATATAATCGACGACCTCGGGTCTGGAATAGTCTAAAACATGTTGCTGTCTTGCTGGGCTCTCAAAGCGGTCAGGCGTGGAAATAATCCAATCAGGATGCGCACGATAGAGATTGCTATTCTTATTGACCATCTCTGGTTCAATCCAGCAGCCAAAACGCATACCCATATCTTCCACCGCCTTTGACAGACCAGAAATACCTCCTGGGAGCTTTCTTGTATTCGCATACCAGTCGCCCAGTCCCTGTGAATCATCATCTCTGCTTCCAAACCAGCCATCATCCAATACAAATAACTCCACACCAACTTTTTTTGCAGTTGCTACAATCTTTAGAATGGCAGCTTCATCAAAGTCCATATAGGTTGCTTCCCAGTTATTTAATAAGATGGGGCGTTCTCTGTCCCGCCATACTCCTCTGACCAGTCGTTTGGCATACAGCTCCTGATACGTCTGGCTCATATCGTTCAAACCACGATTCGTATATACCATCACCGCTTCCGGTGTCTGAAAGCTCTCTCCTTTATTAAGCGGCCATGCAAAATTGTCAGGGTGAATCCCCATCATCACCCTTGTAGTGTCATAAGCACATACTTCTGTTTGCGCAAGAAAACTTCCACTATATACAAAGCTGATGCCATATACCTCCCCCTGATTCTCATCAGTCGAAGGGCGCACCAATGCTACAAACGGATTGTGTTCCGCACTACTGGTTCCTTTATTACTGAACACACTCTGTAGTCCCTGACAAAGCTTACGTCTTACGATAGAACGTTCTCTTGCCCAGGCACCTGACAGCTGTAGCATCTCATAATCCCGGTCATATAAATCCACGCTGACGCTCATAGCCGACTGTAATATAACAGTCTGCTCGCCAATCTGTGTAAACCTTGTACTTCTGATGATTACCGGATACTCTTCCATGATTGTGTATGTCAGTACCAGTTCCGTGTCCGTCACCATATCATGGAGATAAATATCCAGACTGACAGCTTCCTCGTCCTTCTCCGTATATACCGCCGGCAAATCCTGAAGCATCTTTTTTCCAGCATATATTTCATATGATGTATATTTGAAATCTGAAATCCGGCTGCCGTTATCCTGTTCAATCAAAAAAGCGCCTACACGATAGTCACCGACTCCGCAGCCCGGATACTCCTGCTTCATACGCGACAGTCCGAGTATAGAAGGTGGTTCTTTACAGAAAACTTCATGTGGACAGCTCACTTCTTCATGAAGATAGGAATAATCCTCTCTGTCATGCACTTTCTTACCATAGTACAGATTTCCAAGCTGACCGTTTTCCATAATTTCTATAATATAACTAATATCTGCATTATACAGATGAAATTGTCTGGACTTTTCATGAAAAATAATTGCCATAAAATTCTCCTCTATTTAAAGCTTTCCACCCGAAGTAGCAATTCCCTCGATAAATTGTTTTTGGAATAAAATATAGACAATGACCATTGGAATGAATGCAAGCATGGAAGCTGCCATCAGTTCCGGATAATCGGCCACAAACTGTCCCTGTAGCTTTGCAAGCGCAGCACTCAGTGGAATGGTTGCTTGATCCGTATTGACCACAAGAGGCCACATCAAATCTTTGTAAGCAAATACTGCGGTAAAGATACCCAGTGCAACCACTGCAGATTTTGCAAGTGGGAGCATTATATAAAAAAATGTCTGTCCGATATTACAGCCATCCAAAATGGAAGCCTCCTCAAGCTCTCTCGGAAGTCCCATAAAGTTTTGTCGCAGCAAAAATGTTCCAAATGCAGTAACAAGACCCGGAAATATAAGTGCAAAACCTGTATTCAACATATTTAGTTTGCTGACCATCAGATACTGCGGAATAATAAAAATTTGTGCTGGCACCATCATCTGGAACAAAACCAATGAAAACGCAATTTTCTTTCCAGGGAATTCCAGTCTTCCAAAAGCATAGCCAGCCATGGTTGCTGTCAAAACAGCGCATGCAACACGACCAACAATCAAAACCAATGTATTCCAATAGAGTTTGGCAAAGTTCATCTTGCTCAGCACACTTTTGTATGCCTCCGTTCTAAAAGCACTTGGGAAAATGCTAAACGGATTCATCTGTGTAGCCTCAGATACCGTTTTAAGTGAGGTTAACACCATCCAAAGGAACGGAGCAATCATAATTATAGTTCCAATCAGTAATATAATATATGTTATGAAATGTATTTCGACTTTCTTCTTCATGTCTATTCCTCCTTCTAATTATAGATAACCCATTTTTTCTGACACCGCATCTGAATCACAGTAATAATCATAATAATAAAGAATAACAGCAGAACAATGGCTGAACCGTAACCCTTATTTCCCTGTACAAAGGAGTACTCATAAAACTGAAATACCAAAGATCTCGTCTTAGGAAGTGCTGGATTGTTTCGATCCATCATCATGTAAATTACATCAAATACCTGTAATGCTGCAATTACTCTTGTAACGATAACAAAGAACATCGTTGGAGAAATCAATGGTAATGTAATATAAAAAAATTCTTTTACAGGTGAAGCTCCGTCAATTTGTGCTGCTTCATAGAAATCACGCGGAATTTCCTGCAGACCTGCCAAGAATAGAACCATATTATATCCAAGAATCGACCAGATACCTACAATGGCTACTGAAATGAATGAGGTGCCAGGATTCGATATCCAGTTTACCCGTCCAAGTCCCACACTGGAAAGAAGATGGTTAATCAAGCCAAACTCCGAATTATAGAGCCATCGCCAAACCATTGCAACCGCCGCCGGTGCAGTAACCATCGGCAGGAAATAAATGGTCCGAAAAACAGTTCTTCCCCTGATTTTTTTATTGAGCAAAACTGCAAGAACCAAAGAAATCGCAATGGAAAATGGCACTTCAATAATGGCATACTTGAACGTATTAAAAAGTGTCTGCCACACAATTGGATCATGAAACATTTTATTAAAATTATCAAGCCCAATGAAAATATTACCTTTTCCAAACGCACCCGTTTTAAAGAAACTCTGATACACCGTTTGGAAGATCGGAATAATATTCAGAACCATTAAGCCTAATACAGTAGGAAAAATAAAAAGCCACCCCCAGAAAAATTCTTGCTTTCGTCTTGATGTGATTTTTTTTCTTTTACTCATTTTCTTCTCCTGCGAAATCAGTTCACAATTTGTTGCCATAATATATTATAACAATTGGACAGGCATAACTGCCTGCCCAATCTGTATCTTTGAAAACATAACTCAATTATTCTATTCCTCTGCAATTGCGCTGTTCATGAAAGTAGCAAGTTCTTTACATACTTCCTCGGCACTGCGAGTACCGGTCCATGCATCCACTAAAGTCTCTGTGATTTTGTCTTCCCAGACAGTTGTATGTTTGGTGTAAGGTCTGATAACCATATCTTCTGTCATGTCCAAATATGCCTGTAGGTTGAAATCAGGATATGCTTTTACCCAATTCTTCTCAGTTCCCTTCATCGCAGAAATTACAATACCAAGATCAGACTGTTTCTGCTGTGCTTCTTTAGAACCAAAGTATTCTACTAACTGCCATGCTGCATCTGCTTTACTTGTATTACCTGCAATTGCCCAGCCAAGTCCGTTATAGATTGAAACTCTTCTGCCTGTTTCAGCATCTTTCGGAAGAACTGCTACATCACAATTTGCCTTTACATAATCATTGTTGCAAAGATCTGCTAACATCCAAGAACCCTGAAGTATCATTGCAACAGTTCCTGCTTCTAATAAAGCATTTGCTTCGTTCTCAGCAAGTACTTCATATGGAGGCATATAGCCATTCTTTGCCAAATCAGATACAAAAGTCACTGCCTTGATGGTTCCCTCAGAATCCATACCAGAAGCTGTTCTATCTTCATTTACGATAGATCCGCCCATATCAAATACGGTGTTATACCAACCTTCCTGGTTATTTGAAGGTTTAATGCAGCAGCCGTATTGTTTCTTATCAGGATTAGTCAGTTTCTCGCAAGCATCTGCAAAATCATCCCATGTCCAGTCTGCACTAGGGTATTCGATTCCTGCTTCATCAAACATGGTCTTGTTGTACCATAATCCAATTGTATCGAAATCCTTTGGAACTGCCAGTTGTTTACTGTCATAGTTATAAAGCTGTACAATATCACTTGGGAATTCATTCATTTCCAATACGCTACTTGAAGAAATCTTTTCAGAAATATCTAACAACATATCATACTCTGCATACTTGGTAAACTCATTGGAATGCATCCAAAATACATCTGGAAGGCTACCGCCTGTAGCTCCTGCCTCTAACATTGTCCAATATTCAGTCCAAGGTGTAACCTGAATCTTTGCAGGAATCCCTGTCTTTGCAGTGAAATCATTTACAATCTGTGTAAGACCCGGTTCCTGATTGCTATCCCAAATTGCAATTGTAAGTTCGTCACCTGATGCTTCTGCTGCAGGTGCTTCAGCTGTCTCTGCTGCAGGTTCTTCTGCTACAGGTTCCTCTGCTGCAGGTGCCTCTGCTGCAGGCGCCTCTGTTGCTGTTGTGCCACCACATCCAACCAGAGATACTGTCATTACAGATGCAAGTGCCAATGCCACAATTTTTTTCATCATAATATAGTATAACCTCCCATTCTACTTGTAGGCAAATTGCCCATGTTTTTTTATCACAATAAAATTGTACTATACATATTCACTAATCGCTATGTCCTAATGTCCGATTCAGTTGTCGTAATGTAACATAGTAATACACGATTAAAATGACGTTTTTTCGCTCCAGCATAAAAATGAATACTGTTCGCTAAAACATAGAGCATTCGAAATTACGAGGATTGCCATGGTGATCAGTCAGGCCTCACGAAACGTTTTGGGGCTCATATTGTATTCTTGTTTGAACATTTTCGAAAAAGAGATGGAATCCACATATCCTACTTCTGATGCAATCTCTGTAATGGACATATCGGTAGATTTTAAAAGTTTTGCAGCTTTCTGCAATCGGTAACTCACTAGATACTTCTGCGGTGATACATCTAATTTCTTTTTAAAAATAGCAGTTAAATAAGAACGGTTAATACCAATATAATTGGCAATATCGTTCACCTTGATATCACGATAGTTAGACTTTATATATTGAAGTGCATAATCCACATAGGTTTCAGATGAATAATCATACTGCTCACTCTGTGCATTCTGTGCTTCTATCAATGTTGACAAAATTTCATACAAATACCCCACCCTTCGAATCTCGTTTGCGTAGGTGAGCTTATTTGTGTCCAATATACTATAAATAAAGGGGATGTAAATCGTAACTGCAATTGTCGAAGTAATTACCGGATTGTCTGCATCAAGATGCACGTGATTCAAGTAGTTTTCTGCCATATTTCCATCAAAAGTAACCCATACATATTCCCATGGTTCTTTGTCATCTGCAAAATATTGAACCGGATACCCCTTTGGTATTAAAAAAATATCATTTTTCTTAATATGGTAGGTCTTATTATTAATAATAAGGATTCCTTTTCCGTTCAACACAAAGTGTAAATGATACTCATTTGGAGTTTTGTGATCATAGGTATAGCCTGGGGGACATTGTTGTTGCCCACAATGAACCAAATACAGGTCATTCGTCTGCTTTGTAATATTACGCAAACAACGAAAACCTGCTATGTTTTTATAGGTGGTCTGCTTTGACATAAGACAAATCCTCTCTGCTTCTCATTGATCATGAAATATTTAGCCATTTAATAATCACAACGTTGGAATGCCTACCTGAACATATTGTACTTCTCTATGGTACATTTTTCTATTACTATGTCTGCATATTTTATTTTTATATTATACCATATTTTCCTTTATTCGTATAAAATTAATTACCTTCACTACATTTTATTCAACCTCTCTGTTCCATGTATAAGCAGTGTAACGTCCGCCACCGATCTTTATGACCTCACACCTTTCTCGAAACATCAAAAGCAATCAGTGATATTCCAACTACTACAAACTTTACCATGTTATGCCTTCCCGGAGTGCTTCCGCTACCATTTACTGTCGAAGTATGTTCT